>Ga0247608_10004249_pt1 | contig 16175 bp, 6 predicted proteins | sample 176DNAGHGlowgp2_FD_193490 | JGI IMG/M metagenome (GOLD analysis project Ga0247608, IMG submission 193490) | Sheep rumen microbial communities from Palmerston North, Manawatu-Wanganui, New Zealand - 1766 DNA GHGlow gp2 | ecosystem: Host-associated > Mammals > Digestive system > Stomach > Rumen ... | reverse complement strand
AGCTACCGCTGGAAGAACGATGCCTACAACGTGGACATCACCTACACGGAGAGCGGTGTCTACCACCATTCCTACATCAACTCCTATGGCTGCAACAGTGAGGCGACGCTTTACCTTACCGTGAACGACCACGACGAGGAGGACTTCACCGTTGCCGAAGAGGAGAGCTGCGACAGCTATTTCTGGGATCCGCAAGGCCACGAGATCATCTACACCGACCACGACGACCTGGAATACACCATGTCGGGTACCTATCACCGCACCTACAAGAACATCTACGAATGCGACAGCTTGGTGACGATGAATGTCCAGTTTGAATACACGCCCCATCCCACCGACATCCAACCCATGGACGCCACCAACGAGGCTCCCCACTGGGTAGTCACTGCCACCGAGTTCCAAATCAACTCCTACGACTTCAACTTCTGGGACACCAACCCCAACTGCCACTGGGACACCGTCACATGGACCTGTGACGAGGCGCCCAACTGGGTGCTTGAGCCCTTCGGTTCCATTGGCCAATGTTGTAAGGTATATGTGCTGAACTATGTAGAGGACACCCTTTGGCTGAGAGCACGCGCCTTTAACCGTTGCACCAACGAAGGCGTGGAGCAGCGCTACTGGCTCGTTTGCTCGTTCTATGGCGTGGAAGAGATGGAGAGTAGTCTCGCCAACTTTAACGTCATCCCCAACCCCAACAACGGACAGATGCGACTCGACTTCGAATACCTCACTGGCAACATCGACGTGAGGGTATACGACATGAAGGGTTGCCTCATCGACAAATTCCAGACCTTCAACGCCAACGGACCTTATTCTTACACCTACAACATGAAGGCCAAGAACGACGGCATCTACTTCTTTGTGGCCACCAGTAAGGAAGGCACCGTAGCGAAGAAAGTCGTAATACAACGCTAACTTATTTTCAACTACACAAATACACCTATTTTAATTTCTAACCTAAGATGAACAATTTTTGCAGAATCGCTGTTGTGGCACTTTTGCTGCTTTGCGCACCCTTGAGACAATGGGCGCAAACACCCTATAGGCAATATGCCGATGAAGGCGTTTTGTTGAACTTCCATGAAATCGAGAATATCGACTTCAGGCTATACCTATTGTATAACATGGGTATGGACGAGAGGTTCTCGCTTCTCGCCGAGGAAGAAAACGGCCACTTCGTGGTAACCCCTGGCAGCACGCGCTCCAACAGCAGTTTTTTTGAGGCCTTCGAGTCGTTCTACAACGACACGTACGCCGATTTCGTCCTTCTCTCGAAGAACGACATTCTCGACCGCTTCCCCGTATGGAAGGAAAGCGTCTCACCGTTCCACTTCACGTCAATCATGATGGACCTCTTCGCCGACCGCGTGCCCACCATCAACAACCACTGCATCGATTCCGACCCCTTCTGCACCTCTGATGTCATCACCTTCGATGCCGCCATGACGAGCCAAACCGCCGACGAGCTTGAAGGAACCCCAATTGAAGACGGCTGCATTGGTTCGTCTTACAATCCTTCATGGTATCACATGAGAATCAACACTTCGGGCCAATTTGTCATCCACGTGGAAGGCCACGATCCCACCACGAATGTTGAAAGAGACGTGGACTTCTGCATGTGGGGGCCTTATGAAGACCCCACCTCACCTTGCGTGGCTCAACTCACCATAGACAAAATCATCGACTGCAACTTCTCAGCATCGTATTCGGAAGACATTTATTTGGGCTATGACGGCGATAGTCATGTACACCAAACCAGCCATGGCACGATCAACTACCACATGCCGGAGACGGGCGAGTACTACATCCTAATGATCACCAACTACTCGCGCCAACCTTGTACGATCTCGTTCACCAAGACCGAGAACTCTGGTCCCGGCACCACCGACTGCGGCATCTTGCCTGGCATCGCCACCAACGATGGTCCCTACTGCGTGGGCGAGACCATCAACCTGACAGTCACCACACAAGCCGGTGCCACTTATGTTTGGACAGGTCCCAACGGCTTCACTTCGACTTTGCAAAACCCGGTCTTGCCCAACTGCACCTATGAGATGGGCGGCATCTACAGCTGTGTGACCACCGTTGACGGACAAACCACCAGCGGCGAAACCGAGGTTGTCGTCTTCCCCGAACCCGTTGCCAACTTCAATGCACCTGCCGTTTGCGAAGGCGAGACCACACAGTTTACGAGCACGGCTTCGACCTACCCCGAAGGGCACGAAATCGACGGTTTCCATTGGGACTTCGGTGACGGCAGCACCGCTGAAGAGGAAAATCCCAGCCACACCTACGCTTCGGCTGGTACCTATACCGTGACGTATACGGTGCACACCGGTAACGGCAGATGTGAAGATGCCATCACCCAAGAAGTCACCGTCAACACCATGCCGGTGCCCACGGCCAGTGTCAATCCCACTTCGGTCATGTTTGGCGGCGTGGCGACACTCAGCGCCTCGGCAGGCGTCGAAGGCTCGTTCAGCTACCATTGGGAACCAGCCAACATGGTGACCAACCCCAACTCGGCAACGACACAGACCGTGCCGCTCGAAGAGACACAAGTCTACACCGTGACCGTCACCAACAATGAAGGCGGTTGCACAAGCACGGCACAAGTCACCGCAGTGATGGCAGGCTCTAACATGAGTGCCACCGCCACGGCCGACGATTACTCGCTCTGCAACGGCGAATCGACCACCATACACGCCCTCCCCATTGCGGGTACTGGTAGTTACACCTACAGTTGGACGCCTGCTGGCTCGCTCAGCAACCCCAACACGGCCAATCCCACTGCCACTCCACCGCTGGGGAGCACCACCTACAGTTGCCACATCAGCGACGGCATCACCACCGTGGATGTCAGCGTGACCATCGTCGTCCATCCCCTGCAGGTGAGTGACTTCACTGTGGAAGAAAGCGAGAGTTGCGACAGTTACTATTGGGATCCTATGGGACACACCATCGTTTCTACCGACCACGAAGACCCCACCTTTGACCGTTCGGGGACCTACCACAGGACCTATCTCGACCAAATGGGCTGCGACAGCGTGGTGACCATGACCGTTGAATTCGAATACACGCCCCAACCCACAGACATCCAACCGATGGATCCCTCCAACACCACTCCCCATTGGGTGATTACCGCTACGGAGTTCCAAATCAACTCCTACGACTTCAACCTATGGGACACCAATCCCTACTGCTATTGGGACAGCGTCAGTTGGAGTTTCGACCAACCCGTCGACTGGGTGCTTGAGCCTTTTGGCGACCGTAACACCTGCTGCAAAGTACACGTCCTTGAACAAGTGGACGACACTGTGTGGCTCGAAGCCCATGCCTACAACCGCTGCGCGCCACAAGGTATCACACAGCGTTATTGGCTTGTCTGCTCGTTCTACGGCATCGACGACAACGACCTTCCCGTGTCATTTGACGTGACGCCCAACCCCAACAACGGACTGATGCAGCTCCATTTCGACCCGATGGAAGGGAACGTCGAAGTGCGCGTCTACGACATGAGAGGCACGCTCATCGACCAATTCCAAACCCAAAACGAAAGTAACTACGACTATGACATGAGTGCCACGGCTGACGGCATCTATTTCTTCGTTGCCACCAGCAAGAGGGGCACTATGACCAAGAAAGTCATTATCCAGCAATAATAATTTGTTGAGACGCGCCAAGGCGCGTCTCAACCCCATTTATAAACCATTATGAAACGCCTTTACTATATTATCGGATTTGTTCTTGTCTTCGGCTGCTTCCTCTCTCCCGCAGCCGCACAAAACACCTCTACCCAAGGCAAGGAGTTTTGGCTCACCTTCATGCACAACGGGTTCAGGGACCACACCAGTGGCGGTGGTTGGATTACCACGCAGGTGCTCATCAGCGCCAAGCGCGACTGCACAGGCACAGTAGCCAATCCACTCACAGGATGGCAGCAGGAGTTCTCGGTCAGGGCCAACAGCATCACCACAGTGGAAATTCCTGAGGCTCAAGGCTATCACGACCAAAACAATTACGAGACAATCAGTCAGAAAGGCATCAAAGTGGAAGCCAACGACACCATCTCGGTGTATTGCACCAACATCGCCTACGTTTCCTTCGACGCTTCCTTCGTGTTGCCCACCGAAAGCCTGGGCGATGAATACATCATCCAGAGTTTCGACCAATCGACCGATGGAGGCAATGCCGGCAACGGTTATGTCATCAGCAACGAGACCAGTGCTTTCGCCATCGTGGCCACCGAAGACAACACCGTCATCGACATCACGCCGAAATGCAACACGCTGGGCGGAAGGCAGGCGGGCGAGACCTTCAGCATCACCATGAATGCAGGCGAGACCTACCATGTGCGCTCGACGAGGTCGGGAGTCAACCGCGACCTCAGCGGCACCAAGATTTTGGCCGCCGACTGCAAGAAAATCGCCGTCTTCAACGGCAACACCCTCACCTGCGTACCCACCAACACCGGCAACGGCTTCGACCACATCTTCGAGCAAGCCATGCCCTTGCGCTCATGGGGCAAGCAGTTTGTGGTGACCTCATCGCTGCACCGCACCCGCGACTTCATCAAGATCACCTCGAGCGCCAACGACAACATCGTCACCAAGAACGGTGAGGAACTGACCACCCTGAGGGAAGGTCAGTCCTACACTTTCTATATGCCCGTAGCCGAACAGTCGTGCTACCTCGAAACCACGCAACCCAGCGCGGTCTACCTCACCCACAACTCGAGCCACGACTTCTATTACCTTACACGCGAGCTTGGCGACCCTTCGATGGTTTGGATCGCCCCCGTCGAGCAACGCATCAGTGACGTCACCTTCTCCACCTTCGACCATGCGGGCATCAACATCACCAACCATTGCGTCAACATCATCGTGGAGACCGCCGACACCGCCAACGTCTACCTCGACGATGCGCAAATCCAACCTCGATCGTTTAGTCGCGTAAACGGAAACGACTCTTTGAGTTTCACAAGATTAGATATCGACCACGGCGTACACCGAATCGTTTGCCCCAACGGTTTCAACGCCCACGTGTACGGCTTCGGCGATGCCAAGGGCTATGCCTATCTCGTCGGCTCCAACGCCATCGACTTGAGCACCAACCTCACCATCAACGGTGAGGTGATACTGCCCAACGAAAGCTTCCAATATTGTGCCGACATGCCCATCACCTTCAGTGCAGAAGTCAACCAACCCGACTATGAAATCCTTTGGGACTTTGGCGATGGCACCACCAGCGACCAGAACCCCACCACACACGCCTTCAACGAAGGTAGGATCTATGACGTATCAGTGGCCATCACCACGACCGAAGGCGGTTGCACAGGGTCATCGAGCAACACGACCACATTTAGTATCGACGCCACACAACAATACATCGTCGAACATGACGAGGTTTGTTCGGGCGAGCTCTACAGCGGCTATGGGTTCAGCAATGTGCACATCCTCAACGACACCCTACTGACGCGCCTGCAAGCCAACCCCATCCATGGCGAATGCCAAGATTCGGTGTTGGTTTACATCACCGCCAACGAACAGTACCACATCCCCATCGAAGACAGCCGTTGCTGGCAAGGCGAGCCTGGGCTCTACGACGACTATGGCTTCAGCTTCGTATATGACCAGCCCGGCACCTACGACCGTCAGCTCAACCTGCTCACCGTGCAGGGCTGCGACAGCATAATCAACCTACATCTCACCGTTGCCTCGCAAGTGACCCACGAATTCAGTCACCATGAATGTGGCAGCAGCTACGTTTGGGATGGACAAACCTACACTGCCCCAGGCGATTACGAACGAGCCTACGTTGCCTTAGGCGGTTGCGACAGCATCGTCACCCTGCACCTCACCATGGGGATGCCCCAACACACCACCTTCGACACCATCACATGCAGCACCTTCCACTGGAACGGGCAAGCCTACAGCCAAAGCGGCACCTACCAGCAGACGTTCACCACCATCGATGGCTGCGACAGCATCGTCGACTGCCACCTCACCCTCTCGGGCAACGTTGAAGGCGCCACGGCCAACATATCTGAATGCGACTCCTATTTCTGGATCGACTCCACCTATACCCAATCCGGCCTCTATGAGAAGACACTCTCGACCGCCTTGGGATGCGACAGCCTCGTGAGGCTCAACCTCGATTTGGAATACACCCCCAACCCCACCGACATCTATCCCGCCGACCCCGAAAACACGGCACCCCATTGGGTCGTCACGGCCACCGAGTTCCAAATCAACGACTATGAGTTCACTTTGTGGGACAACAACCCATCATGTCATTGGGACTCCGTCGCTTGGGCCTTCGAAGACCCCAATGTTCAGTGGGTGCTCGAACCTGACACGAGCGGTAATCTCCCAGGACGAACCTGCAAGATTTATGTCTTGAACCACATCGACGACACCGTATGGCTCAACGCAAAGGTCTATAACCAGTGCCATCCCCAAGGCGTTGGACGACGCTATTGGTTTGTGTGCTCGTTCTATGGCCTCGACGACATCGACCATGCCGCCAATCCTGCGACCTTCACCGTGATCCCCAACCCCAACAACGGTGAGATGAGCCTCAACTTCGAGCATCTGACAGGCAAGATCGACATCAAGGTGTACGACATGAGCGGTAGCCTCATCGACCACTTGCAGACTTACAGTGCGACCGACCGCCACACCCTGCCCTATCAATGCACTTCGCGTGCAAAAGGCATCTACTGCTTCGTCGTCACTGGCAAAGAAGGAACCGTGACAAGAAAAATCATTGTCCAATAATTCCACTGCGTTATTATTTTGTCATGAGATGCACCTAATTAATATATATTTGCACACTAAAACTGACAAAATGAGAGGCTTATACGACAAACTATTGATATTCATAGCCCTTGTATTATCCATACAAGGGCTGAATGCACAAGACGTCACTACTGAAGGCACCGATTTCTGGGTGTCGTTTATGGGCAATGGATTTGAAGGCAACAGCACCAACGGCAATCCCTACCTTATCAACCAGTTGCTGATCAGTTCGAAACAAGACTGCACAGGCACCGTCACCAATCCCAACAACCCCAATTGGTCCATCGACTTCACCGTGGCCGCCAACAACATCGAGTTTATCGACATTCCCAAGGAGCAAGCCTACGCTGAGCTCACGGAGTACAGCAGTCCTGTCAACAAAGGCATCTTTGTACACACCACGGCCCCCGTCTCGGTCTACTGCGTCAACGCGGCCCGCTATTCCTTCGATGCCTCCAACGTATTGCCCGTGGAAGCTTTGGGCGACGACTACATCATCCAGACCTACGACCAATCGGAATCCGACTTTGGTGAACACTCCAGTGCCTTCCTTGTGATTGCCATCGAAGACGGCGAGACCACTGTCGACATCACGCCCAGCGTGAAAACCCTCGACGGCAAGGCTGCCGGCGAGGAGTTTTCGGTCACCCTCCACAAAGGCCAAGTCTATCAAGTGCGTTCGCACAAAGACTATTCATATTGGGGCAGCAACGAAAGTCGCGATTTGAGCGGGTCGAGAGTGACAGCGCGCGACTGTAAGAAACTTGCGGTCTTCAACGGCAACACGCTGACCACCGTGCCGCAGACAGGCAACGACTCCGACTGCATCTTTGAGCAGGCCATGCCTATCCAGGTATGGGGCAGGAAGTTTGTGGCTACCGCCTCGCTGGGACGTCAGGCGCAAGAAAACGACTACATCAAAATCACTTCGGCGCACGACGACAACGTCATCTATAGGAACGGGACTGTGTTTGCCACCCTCAACGCCAACGAATCGCAAACCTTCAGCCTGTCGCAAACCGATGCCTCGTGCTACATCGAGGCCACTTATAGCTGTGCCGTCTACCTATATAACCATTCCAACTCGGGCAGTGCCACTTCAAAAGGTGCGCCCAGCATGGTGTGGATCGCCCCCATCGAGCAGCGCATCGAGGAACTTACGTTTTCCACCTTCACCGACCCCAACCCTGGCCATGTCACTGTCGACAAGCACTACGTGAACATCATCGTCGACAGCGAAGACGTGAACGACGTCACCCTCGACGACAATGTCATCGACGCATCGCAATTCCGCCCAGTGAATGGTTCGAGCGACTACATGTTCTACAGGACTGAAATCGACCATGCTGCACATCATCTGTCGTGTCCCAACGGTTTCAACGCCCATGTGTACGGCTTCGGCAACGCCACGGGTTATGCCTATATGGTGGGCTCGAAAGCCGCCGACCTCTCCACCACCATCAGCGTCAACGATGAGATCACTGTGCCCAACGACACCATTATCAACTGCTCCTTGGTCACCCTGACCTTCAATGCCGACGTCAACCTGAGCGGCTATTCCTTGGTTTGGGACTTTGGCGACGGCACCTCGAGCACCGACAATCCCGTGCAACACACCTATGAGGAATACGCTTTCTACAAGGCAACGCTCCAAGTCAACACCCAAGCGACCCCTTGTGGCGGTGGCTCCACCTCCAACACCTACGACCTCTTCATCGATGCCCGTCGCGAGCCCGACCTCAACTATAACGACAGCATCTGCGCAGGCGAATTATACACTGGATACGGCTTCACCGACATCCTCATCACGAGCGACACCACGTTGACCCGCGAAGAGCCCAGCGCCATCAACCCCAGCTGCATGCGGCTCGTCAACGTCGCCATCACTTGCAACCCCATCATCAACGGTGAGACCATCAGCGAAAGCGGACACTGCGACTTTTTTGAGTGGAACGGCAACACCTACACCGAGCCTGGGCTCTACACCGACACCATCGACAACGGTGACGGCTGCCTCAGCGTCGTCCACCTCGACCTTGACCTTCAATACTCCCCCAACCCCACCGACATCTACCCTGTCGACGCTGCCAACACAGCCCCGCACTGGGTCGTCACTTCCACTGAGTTCCAAATCAACGACTACGATTTCACCTTGTGGGACAACAACCCTGCCTGCTATTGGGACACTGTAGTCTGGAGCCTTGAAGGCAACGTGCATTGGGTGCTGGAACCCCAAGGCGAGAAAGGAGAACGCTGCAAGATGTATGTGCTCGACAGGATTGAGGACACCATTTGGCTGACCGCCAAAGTATACAACGGCTGCGAGACAGCAGGTCCCATCGAGCGCCGCTATTGGTTCGTCAGTTCGTTCTATGGCATTGATGAATACGATCCTTCATCCACCTCCGCCACCTTCGACGTGACCCCCAACCCCAGCAAGGGGCAGATGACCCTGCATTTCGACAACCTGACAGGCGCCATCGACGTCAAGGTGTTTGACATGAGAGGCGAAATCGTCGACGACATACAGCTATACAACGACATGGAGAAATATGCCTTCCCTTATCAGCTCAACCGTTGCACTGCTGGCGTCTACTTGTTTGTGACCACAGGCCGCGAAGGTAGCCTGACGAAAAAAGTCATTATTTGCCCATAAAACTGCCGCTTTTCAGAAAAAAAGTAGTATTTTAGCGGCACAATTCATTAAAATACAAAACCATGAAGTACTTGAGAACCGTTTTTTCCTTTATAGCCTTCTTTCTCGCCATTCCCATGGTCCTTGAAGCTCAGGATACCTCGACGCAAGGTACCGAGTTTTGGGTCTCGTTTATGAGCAACGGCCACAAATTCCATCCCGACGCGCCCAATGGCGGCAACTGGGTGCTCACCCAGCTCCTCATCAGCTCGCAACACAACTGCAACGGCACCATCAACAACCCGCAAACGGGATGGTCGAGGACATTCACGGTGCAGGCCAACAACATCACAACCGTTGAGATTCCTGAGAGTCAAGCCTATATCGATGACCAATCGGAGCAGGTGTTGAGCAAAGGGTTGCAAATCACCACCGACAGTGTCGTGTCGGTCTTCTGCACCAACATCGCCCACCTCTCCTTCGATGCCTCGTATGTGCTCCCCGTACAGAGCCTGGCAAGCGACTACATTGTTCAGACTTACAACCAGTCGCATTCTGCAGGCAGCTCCAACCCTTACCAACGCATCCACGAAACCAGCGCTTTCCTCATCGTGGCCACCGAAGACAACACCACCATCGACATCACGCCAACAGCGCTGACCTTGGGCAACCATGCTGCCAACCAGACCTTCAGCATCACGATGGACAAGGGGCAGGCCTATCAAGTGCGTTCCAACAATAGCGTCAACGAGCGCGACCTCAGTGGTAGCACCATCACCGCCCACGATGGCAAGCCCATCGCCGTATTCAATGGCAACACCCTCACCGCCATCCCCACCAATGCCAGCAGCTACGACCACATCTTTGAGCAAGCCATGCCCATACAGTCGTGGGGCAAGAAATTCGTGGTGACCGGTTCGCTCGAACGCGAGAGAGACTGGGTGAAAGTGACCTCTGTGGAAAACGGCAACCAAGTGCTGAAAAACGGCGAGTTGATTGCCACGCTCAACCAGAATGAGTCCCACATCTTCGAACTGACCAGCAACGAAAAGTCATGTTTCATCGAGACCAGCGGTCCTGCCGCAGTCTACCTATACAACAACACCCGAGGTGGCAACAGCATCGGCGACCCGTCGGTGGTGTGGATCGCCCCCATAGAGCAACGCATCGACGACATCACCTTCACCACCTTCAACAACGAACACATCAACATCGACACCCACCACGTCAACATCATCGTCGACCGCAATGACATCGGCACGGTCAGTCTTGACGGCAACCTGCTGCCTGCCAGCGCATTCGAAAACGTGGCCGGCTCAAACGAGTATTCCTTCACCCGCCAAGACATCCCCCATGGCGTGCACCATCTGGAGTGTCAGCACGGTTTCAATGCCCACGTATATGGATTTGGCACCGCCAAAGGCTATGCCTATCTGGTGGGCTCGAAGACCATCGACCTCAGCACACAGGTCACCATAAACGAGACCACGGTGCCCAAACAAGGCACCTATGAATACTGCCCCGACGAAACCATCAACTTCGCGGCCGACGTCAACTACGAAAACTACGAGCTCACATGGGAATTTGGCGATGGCGCCACAAGCACGCAGAACCCTGCCACCCACACCTATGCCGAAAAGCGCGTCTATGAAGTGACCCTCACCGTCACCGCCAGCGGCAGAGCCCAAGACATCTCACACTACTACGTCGACACGCGCACCCACACCATCACCGAAAACGCAGAGATTTGCAGCGGCAGCACCTACACCGACCATGGCCTCAACGTGACCATCTATAACGACACCATTCTAGGCCTGGAAATCGACAACGACCTGCACCCCGTCTGCAAAGACAGCCTGCTGATCTACTTCACGGCCTTGCCTGCAATCTATGCCACATACAACGACACCCGTTGCTGGTTTGGCGAGCCGGAGACCTACAACGCGTACGGCTTCAACTTCGTTTATGACCATCCTGGCGAATACAACGAGCAGATCACCCATCCCAACCCCGAAGGCTGCGACAGCATCATCGATCTGCACCTCGTCGTAGCCGACCGCATCGTCAACCCCGACCCCATCGAATACATCGGCTGCGAGGCCTCGTTCACCTGGAACGACGTGACCTATACCGAGAGCGGCGACTACGAACAAGTGCTGGTTTCGGACATGGGCTGCGACAGCATCATCCAGCTCCATATCGTGCTGGACGAAGCCGTTGAAGGCGGCACCGACACCATCGCCGGGATGTGCACCGCCTACGAATGGCACGGTCGTTTATACGACCAGCCTGGCTTCTATACCGACACCATCCCCAACAGCATCGGCTGCGACAGCATCGTGCACCTCCAACTCACCATGTCGCTCACTCCCGACCCCTCGGAGATCCAGCCTATGGACACGCTGACTGCCAACCCGCACATGGTCATCTCGGCCACGGAGTTCGACATTCATTCTTACGACTTCACCCTCTACGACAGCAACCCAGGCATGGTTTGGGACTCGGTGGTTTGGAGCTTCGCCACCGACAACAACGAGTGGGAGTTGCGTCCCTTTGGCGAAGGCGACCGCTGTTGCAACGTCGTCGTCACCAACCGCGTGGAAGACACGGTTTGGCTGGTGGCCAAGGTGTATGACCCCTGCCACCCAGGCGAAAGCATCGAGCGGCGCTATTGGCTGCTCTGCACCTTCTATGGCGTCGATGAAAACGACGTTGCCACTTTCGACATCATTCCCAACCCCAACCAAGGCGCGATGACCATCATCACCCAAAGCGGGAAAGGCGATGCCGAAGTCAAAGTCTACAACATGACCGGTGTTTTGGTCGACCAATTTGTGCTCAACACCGATTCGCAAGGCCGATATGCCTACAACTTAGGTGGCTATCCTAGTGGCATTTATCTCATGGTATTCCACCAACAGGGCAAAAACACTACAAAGAAGTTCGTCATAACAAAATAAAAACCAATCAATTACAATAAAATATCAAAAAAATCGTTGAAAATTGTAAAAGATAAAGCCTAAATCCTTACATTTGCCAGATTATTTTTTTCTCTCTCATTGAGAGACTCATCCATAGCACTAAAAAGATGAAGAAGTACGTATTCAGAACCTTGGTTTTCATTTGTGGGTTGACCCTGCTCAGCTCATGCATGAAAGACGATCCGGAACACAACTCGACCATTTATTACGGTTACCAACAGATTCCGAACATCAACGAGTTCATGCCGCAGTCGCTGTTGCAAGCTTTCAGCAATTACCTTTATTTCGGCGACGAGCCGCCCAGAATTGAAGGATGCTATGTGGCCGACAACACCTTTATCACGGATGTCATCCTGGCTCCAGGCAGTCCCTGGCTGAATGCCCCCACTCCCATCCCGACACCGCAGTACTTCGAATTCTTCGAGCAACACAAAGGCATTGCCAAGATGCGTTTCAAATACCCCAAAGGCAATCCTGGCGAATACACCTACTTCGTGGAGCGTTCCGACCCCGACACGACGTTCGCCATCGTCACGGCCAACCCCGATTCCTTCATCAACGACACCATCGCCCCTTCCTATTTCCAGAACGGTAACTACCAAGAAGAGAACTTCAGCCATGTGTACATCATGGGTAACGACCCCTACTTCACGGCCTATTACTACGAAATCCGCGACATCAAGTCGAAGGCGCAGCCGCTGAACGCCGTGATTTTCTCCGGCAAGATCGACAAGGAAATGGTGGTGCAGACCGACACCGTCAACAACACCAGCGACACCACCTACATGCGCGTCATCAGAGACCTGAGATGGGGCATTGAGACAATGAAATACTACCAAGAAGGCACCAGTATCTCGCAAATCATCAGCTTAGGCTTCCTTCCCTCGAAGGGCGATGCGATGATCCTGAAGAACGAAGGCGTCGTGCACACCGGTGAATTTCCCGAATAACAACAACCCAAGAACGCTAGAAGAATGAAAAAGTCAACCATCATAATTCTCGTCACCCTTCTTTTCATTGGCGGCACTGCCAAAGCCCAGTTCAGGAAGCCCCTGCAATCGGCCAGCAACAGAGTGAATTCATCGGAGGCCAAGTACAACATCGGCCTTTCGGGCGGTCTCACCTCGACCTATTGGGTCCATTTCGGCGGGACCAAGACGCAATACAACGCCCCGTTCAACTTCGGCCTCATCGGTGGCCTCACCCTCGAACGCATGATCAACGGCAACACCTCCGTCAGCCTCGAAGGCTACTATGCGATGCGCAAGACGCAACTCAACTACGAGGTACTCAACTTCCCCGTGGCCCTCAACGAGAACAAAGACTTTTACCGTCAGTTTGACGCCGAATACCAAGAGGTGGACGTGCAAGCCATCTTGACCTACTACCTCTCCAAGGGCAACCTCAGACCCTACGTATTTGTTGGACCGCGCGTCAGCGTGCCGCTCAACGGCACCTCCGTGTGGACGAAACAAGAGATCCTCAACTATGGCACGCCTGAGCAGCAAATCAGCGAAACAGGTGGCAGCATCGACACCGTTACCTTCAACGGCCAAAACGCCCGCCAATTCAACGTGGGTTTGGTGGCTGGTGTCGGTCTGCTCTACAAGCTCAACATCGGCAACTATTATTTCCTCATCAAGGCCGACGTTTCGGGCCATGCCGCGGTCATCAACTCGTTCACCAGCGAAGAAATCAACGGCGAGTCGCAAAACGTCATCGGTGCTTCCTACATCGACCCCTATCTGCTGGGCAAGCGCTTCAACACCGACGTCACCGCGAAGATCACCCTCATGTTCCCGCTGAAGAAACAACTGCAAGGTGCTTGCATCAGATGGGGCGAGTATGACTAAAAAAATTGGAAAAAAACAAAAAAAAGAGACGCAATTTTGCGTCTCTTTTTTGTTTTATGCTAACTTTGCACCTCGTAAACATGACAAACAAGTAACATCAATAAATTCAACAAACATGAGAAAACCATTACCTATTCTTCTTGCCGTTGCGCTGTTAGCCATGATTGGCCATACCGCATGGGCACAAACCTTCAATTACCCCGTGAAAGGGAAGCAAGGTTTCAACCTAACGGAGAAGACCCGCGACGGCCTTCACATCACCTATAATCTGGGGCAGATGAGCCTGAATCAGCTCACCTACCGCGGCGAAGAGATGACCGAAATCAGCATCTCGGCCATCGGTCTCCCATGTGATGCCGGGATGCCCAACCTCCCCACCGAGAGCCGCATGATGGCCATCCCCAATGGCGCCACCGCCACCCTCAGCGTGGTGAACGTTGAGACCGAAGTCATCCACAACGTCAACATCGCGCCCGCCCTTCGCATCCAATCGGAGAACGAAGAGCCCGACATGAACTATGTGAAGAACATGAACGTCTACAGCAAGAATGCCAACTTCCCCGTCGAGCCTTTCGTCATGGGTAGCAGCTACATCCGTGGCGTCGACGCGGTCACCGTGGCCATCACGCCCTTCCAATACAACCCCGTCACGAGAGACCTGACCGTCTTCACCCATGTGGAGCTTGCCGTCACCTTTGAAGGCGGCGACGGACATTTTGGTGAAGACCGTCTGCGTTCGCCCTATTGGGACCCCATCCTCGCTGCCGAGCTGCTGAACTACGACCAGCTGCCCGTCATCGACTATGAGAGACGTATGCAGGAATGGCTGCGCGACGACAAAGACGGTGCCGAATACCTCATCATCACACCCAACAACGACGCTTGGGCCGAATACGCCAACCAGCTGAAAGACTACCGTCGCCGCCAAGGCATCGTGACGGAGGTCTACCGCCTCGACGAGATGCCCGCCACCAACACCAACCAGATGAAGGAATGGTTCCACAATGCCTACCACACCTGGGACATCGCCCCTGTGGCCGTCTGCCTGCTCGGTGACCACGGCACCAACATGGGCCAATACATCCCTGCCGAGACCACCAGCCACCCCTCCAACGGCAGCTGTATCACCGACAACCGCTATGCCGATGCCCAGGGCAACGACAACTTGCCCGACATGGTGTTTTCGCGCCTGATTGCCGAGACGCCTGCCCAACTGCCCGTGTTCGTCGGCAAGCAATTGGAATATGAATACACCAACCCCAACATGGATGCGAGCTTCTATGAGCGTCCGATCACCGCACTGGGCTGGCAGACCGAACGTTGGTTCCAGCTCTGCTCAGAGGTGTTTGGCGGCTACATGCGTCTCAAGGGCTACAACACCAACCGCATCAACTGCATCTACCAAGGCAGCCCGGGCAGCATTTGGTCGAGCAACCAAAACACCTCGATGGTAACCAGCTACTTCGGTCCCAACGGCACAGGTTACATCCCTGCCTCGCCGAGTGAGCTTGGCGACTGGAACAACGGCTCGCCCGAGATGGTCGTTCAGGCCGTCAACCAAGGCGCCTTCTGGCTGCAACACCGCGACCACGGCTTGGAGACCGGCTGGGGCGAACCCGCAGTGCGCAACACCCATATCGCACAGATGAACAACGTCGGCAAGCTGCCCTTCGTGATGTCCATCAACTGCCTCACGGGTAAGTTCAACTACAACAGCGACTGCTTCTGCGAGGCTTGGATGCGCCGCACCTACAACGGTGAGAACGCCGGCGCCGTCGGTGTGCTCTGCCCCACCGAGACCTCCTACTCGTTCGTCAACGACGCCTACGTCTGGGGCGTTTACGACCTCTTCGATGGCGACTTCATGCCCACCTACGGCCCCTACGCCGCCAACACCGGCAAC
>Ga0247608_10004248_pt1 | contig 16177 bp, 9 predicted proteins | sample 176DNAGHGlowgp2_FD_193490 | JGI IMG/M metagenome (GOLD analysis project Ga0247608, IMG submission 193490) | Sheep rumen microbial communities from Palmerston North, Manawatu-Wanganui, New Zealand - 1766 DNA GHGlow gp2 | ecosystem: Host-associated > Mammals > Digestive system > Stomach > Rumen ... | reverse complement strand
CAGGCCCAGGTGTTTCTTCCTGTCCACCACTTTGAGGTAAAGGCCGATCAGCATGGCGGCTACGCCCAGGCTGGCCAGCATCACGAGCGCCCAGGTGTAGTCGAGCTGGTCGGGAGCCGTTCCGGGGGCGTTGGTGCTGGTGAGCACATTGCCGATCAGAATCGGGAACAGCCACAGGCCGATGTTCTGGATCCAGAAGATAAGGGCGTAGGCCGATCCGATGATCTTTTCATCCACCAGTTTGGGAACGGAGGGCCACAGGGCAGCCGGCACCAGGGAGAAACTGGCTCCCAGGACAAGGATGGTCACATAGGCGACGATGGTCCCGCCCACGGCGCTGCCTTTGAACAGCGGCAGCACAAAGGCGAAGGTAAGGTGGCAGAAGACCAGCAGGATGGAGCCGATGAGCAGCATGGAGGCAGCCTTGCCCTTGTGGTCGACATAGTTGCCCAGGATGGGGGTGATGGCCACGGCCAGCAGCGGGAAGACGGCGAAGATGGTTTCGGCCGTACCGCGCATGAAGCCCATCACACAATAGACGACCAGCGCCACGATGGCAACCGCCATCAGGCTGTATTTCAGGGTTTTATTTCCTTTGATGAAGTTGCTGGCAAACGAGCAGGCGGCCACCAGCAGCATGATGAGGTACTGGACGATGGTCACCGCTTCACCGGCCCAGAACGACCCGGCGGCGGGCTCGGTAAGGGTCAGGTTGCACTGCAGCATGTTCACCGCATATTTCTGGAAGGGGAAAATGGCCGAATAATAGAGCACGCACAGCAGGGCGACCAGCCAGAACCCCAGGCTGGAGAGAATCTTGCCGATGTCCGAGATCTTGAAGGGGTCGTCTTTCTCCTCCGCTTCGCCGGTCTGGGCGTCGAGTTTGCGGTCCATGAAGAAATAGGTGATGAACATGATCAGGGCGATGCAGAGCAGCACGACGCCGAAGGCGACGGAACGGCTTACGCTGATTTCACCGCCGAGTTTGGCGAAGAAGGGCGAAAAGATCATGCAGGTGGCGACGCCCAGCCGCGCCAGGGCCATCTCGGAGCCCATGGCCAGGGCCGTCTCACGTCCCTTGAACCACTTGACGATACCGCGGGAGACGGTGATGCCGGCCATTTCGCAGCCGCATCCGAAGATCATGAAGCCGCAGGCGGCCAGTTTGGCCGAAGCGGGCATGCCCTGGTAGAAGGGGAGGACGTCGTCGATAAAACCGATGCCGGTGTGCCAGTTCAGATGGGTGGTGAACCAGTTCTCCAGGCCGGAACCCATGAAGGCTTCACTGATGGCGTAGTACTTGATGAGACCGCCCACCAGCATCACGGCGCCGGATAGCACGGCCGTGAAGCGGACACCCATCTTGTCCAGGATGATGCCGGCGAAGATGAGGAAGAACACAAACACGTTGAGGAACGTTTCGGAACCTTCCATCGTGCCGAATGCCTTGGAGTCCCATCCGCGCGTGGATTCCATGAGGTCCTTGATGGGGGAAAGGATGTCCATGAAAATGTAGGCGCAGAACATGGCGAGGGCCAGGAGCAGCAGGGCTGTCCAGCGCATGGCCGCCGAGTCACGGAGCGTCTTTTGGATTGTCGTACTCATATCGGTTTTCAATCTAAACGGTTTACAATGCGAAATTAGTCATTTTTCGGGAAAAGAGAAAAAATGGCGTTTGCTTTTCTGCCGGCGGACAAAAAGAAATCTTTTGGGAGAGACGCAAAAATGCGTATCTTTGCGCATTATGTACGAATTGCTGGAAAGAGTCAATTCTCCGGAAGATATCAAAGGGTTTTCCATCGAACAACTCAGGCAGTTGTGCGGGGAAATCCGGGAATATATGGTGGAGTGCTGTGCCGTGAATCCCGGCCATCTGGGCAGCAGCCTGGGTGCCGTGGAACTGATAGTGGCCTTACATTATATATATAATACGCCGCAGGACAAACTGCTTTTTGACGTGGGCCACCAGGCCTATGCCCACAAGATCATCACCGGCCGGCGGGAGATTTTCCGGAAAAACCGTACCCGGGAAGGCATCAGCGGCTTCCCCCGAAGGGAGGAAAGCCCGTACGACGCCTTCGGGACCGGTCATTCCTCCACTTCCATATCGGCGGCCCTGGGCTTTGCCGAGGCTGCCCGCATCACCGGAAGCGGGGAGAAGGCCGTGGCGGTCATCGGCGACGGCGCCCTTACCGGCGGCCTGGCCTGGGAGGGACTCAACAACGCCGGCTCCTCCAAGGCCGACCTCCTGGTGATCCTGAACGACAACAATATCTCCATCGACCAGAATATCGGCGGCCTGCACAACTACCTGCTGCAAATCACGACCCATCCTATCTACAACCGCGTCAAGAACAAGGTGTGGCACTCGCTGGGAGAAGGGAAGGCCCGTGACTGGGTGCAGAAGCGGGTCATCGACACCAAGTCCAACCTGGTGCGGGGAAGCGGCGGCGCCCTTTTCGAGTCGCTGGGCTTCCGCTATTTCGGCCCGGTGGACGGAAACGACCTGGAGCAACTCACGGCCACGCTGGAGCGCCTGAAAAACCTGCACGGGCCGCGCCTTCTGCACATTCATACCCGGAAAGGATGCGGGTTCGCCCCCGCCGAGGCCGACCCCACCACCTGGCATGCCCCCGGCCGTTTTGACCCGGCCACCGGCGAACGCATCAAGACGGTCTATCCGGCCGACCGCTACCAGGACGTCTTCGGGGAAGTCCTGGAAGACCTCGCCCGCCAGGACAGCCGCATCGTGGGCGTTACGCCCGCCATGGCGTCCGGCTGCGGCATGTCCCGCATGGGAGCCGCCTTCCCGGACCGTTTCTTCGACGTGGGCATCGAGGAAGGCCATGCCGTCACTTTTTCGGCCGGTCTGGCCGCCGCCGGGCTCAAGCCTTTCTGCAACATCTATTCGTCCTTCTCCCAAAGGGCGTATGACAATATCATCCACGACATCGCCCTCCAGAACCTGCCGGTGGTCCTGTGCCTGGACCGCGCCGGCCTGGTAGGGGAGGACGGCGCCACCCATCACGGCTGCTTCGACATGGCGGCCTACCGCAGCATCCCCGGCATCACCATCGCCGTCCCCCGCAACGAGTTGGAACTGAAAAACCTTCTGTTCACGGGGGCCAACCTGACCGCCGGTCCGCTCATCATCCGCTATCCGCGCGGAATGGGCGAGGGCGTCCAGTGGCGGAAGGCCATCTACAAGTCCGTCCCCCTGGGACAGGGAGAGAAACTGATGGACGGCAGGCGGGTGGCCATCCTGGGTGTGGGGCCGGTGGTGAACCGGGCTCTCGCCGCCGCCAAACGCCACAAGGCCGATTACTGGGAAGGCCCCGCCGTCTATGACATGCGCTTTGTCAAGCCGCTGGACACGGGCATTCTGGAAGAGGCCGGAAAGTGCCGTGCCATCATCACGGTGGAAGACGGGTCGCTCAAGGGCGGGCTCTTCGGAGCGGTCTGTGAGTATTTTGCCGGAAGGGAAGACGCCCCTATTATCAAAGGTGTCGGCATCCCCGACCGCTTCATCGCCCAGGACACCCAGAAGAATCAACTGGCCGATTGCGGATTGGACGAGGAGTCTCTGTACGAACTTTTGCTCGGGATGATGAAAAATCTTTGAAAAAGTTTTGAGAATTCAAAAAAAGTATCTACCTTTGCAGTCCTTTCAGCGATGAAGGATTCGTTTGAGCGCCGATATAGCTCAGTTGGCCAGAGCACGTGATTTGTAATCTCGGGGTCGTGGGTTCGAATCCCTCTATCGGCTCGAAAGAGCTTTGAAATATTGAAAAGCTTGTTTGGGAGGTTCGCATAGTGGCAATTGCGGCGGACTGTAAATCCGCTCCCTCAGGGTTCGGTGGTTCGAGTCCACCACCTCCCACACTTTTTCAAAACAAGCGGAAGTAGCTCAGTTGGTAGAGCATCAGCCTTCCAAGCTGAGGGTCGCGAGTTCGAACCTCGTTTTCCGCTCGGATTTAAAATATAAAAGCCGGTGTAGCTCAGGGGTAGAGCGCATCCTTGGTAAGGATGAGGTCATGAGTTCAATTCCCATCACCGGCTCTTTTTTTGGGTTTACGCCCTTAGACAAGCAACAATTGTTTAAACAATAATATTATTATGGCAAAAGAAACATTCCAGAGAACCAAACCGCATGTCAACATCGGTACTATCGGCCACGTTGACCACGGTAAGACCACCCTCACCGCCGCCATCACCAAGGTGCTCGCCGAGCGTGTATCCGGCAACGCCGACAAGGTGAAGTCCTTCGACCAGATCGACAACGCCCCGGAAGAGAAAGAGCGCGGTATCACCATCAACACCGCTCACGTGGAGTATGAGACCGAAAAGCGTCACTATGCTCACGTTGACTGCCCTGGCCACGCCGACTATGTGAAGAACATGGTTACCGGTGCCGCCCAGATGGATGGTGCTATCCTCGTTGTGGCTTCCACCGACGGTCCTATGCCTCAGACCCGTGAGCACATCCTGCTCGCCCGTCAGGTTAACGTTCCCAAGATCCTCGTCTTCATGAACAAGGTTGACCTTGTGGACGACGAAGAAATGCTCGACCTCGTAGAAATGGAGATCCGCGACCTCCTCGCTTTCTACAAGTTCGATGAGGACTGCCCTGTGATCCGTGGCTCCGCACTTGGTGCTCTGAACGGTGAAAAGGTTTGGGAAGACAAGGTCATGGAACTCATGAACGCTGTGGATGAGTACATCCCGCTTCCTGAGCGTCTGGTTGACAAGGACTTCCTGATGCCTATCGAGGACATCTTCTCCATCACCGGTCGTGGTACTGTGGTTACCGGCCGTATCGAATCCGGTACCATCCACGTGAACGACCCTGTGGAACTCGTCGGTTTCGGCGATGAGCCTCGTACTTCCGTTGTTACCGGTGTGGAAATGTTCCGCAAGCTCCTCCCTCAGGGTGAGGCTGGTGACAATGTAGGTCTGCTCCTCCGCGGTGTTGACAAGAAGGAAGTAAAGCGTGGTGAGGTTGTGGCCAAGCCCAAGTCCATCACTCCGCACACCGAATTCAAGGCTCAGATTTATGTTCTGAAGAAAGAAGAAGGTGGCCGTCACACCCCGTTCCACAATCACTATCGTCCTCAGTTCTTCATCCGCACCCTGGATGTGACTGGTGAAATCCAGCTCCCTGAAGGTGTCGAGATGGTGATGCCTGGCGATAACGTGGAAATCACCGTTAAGCTCATCACTCCGGTTGCTATGAACAACGGTCTGCAGTTCGCTATCCGCGAAGGTGGCCGTACCGTAGGCGCTGGCCAGGTGATCGGCATTATCGAGTAATTCTCGAGCCATTTACAAAAGTGAGAGTTCAGACGTGGGCTCTCACTTCCCACAGGGGAATAGAACAAGGGTAGTTCAGCGGTCTCCAAAACCGTCGATGTGGGTTCGAATCCTGCTTCCCCTGCCAAAATATCAAAGGTTACGATTTGGTAAATGTTTAACGAAGACCGGAGGATTCCCGCTTCCAATTTTCCCCTGGTCCATTGTAAGCAAAGATGAGAAAGTTCATTAACTATCTGAAGGAGTCATACACGGAACTGACCAAGAAGGTGACGTGGCCCACTTGGGAGAAGTTGCAGAGTTCTGCACTGCTCGTCCTGGTTGCCACCATCATCCTGGCTGTGGTTATCTTCCTGATCGACTTTGCTTTCCAGCACCTGATGGAGTTTATTTACGCACTGTAACTGATTAGTTAACCTTATGGCTGAAAAGAAATGGTACGTTCTGCGTACCGCGGGAACCAAGGAAAAGAAAGCCGCCGAATACCTGGTCAAAGAAATTGAAAGACACCCGGATCTGCAAGCAATTGTGGATCAGGTTCTTGTCCCTGTAAAGAAGGAGATCGTCACCAAGAACGGCAAACGCAAGGAGGTGGAGCGCCTGCTCTTCCCCGGCTATGTGCTCATTCATGCAGAACTCAATCCCGACCTGGAGTATGTCATTCGCAACGGCATCCCCGGCATGTCCGGTTTCCTGACGGAAAAGACCGGTAACGGTCAGGACCGTATCCCCGTTCCCATCCGCGACGAGGAAGCCCAGCGCATCCTCGGCGTCCAGGATGAGAACGCCACCAGTGCAGCCGAAACTGAGGTGAACTTCACCGTGGGCGAGAGCGTCCGCATTACGGACGGTCCGTTCAGCGGCTTCAATGGTACAGTGGAAGAAATCCTTCAGGAAAGGAGTAAATTAAAGGTAGTGGTTGTGATCTTCGGAAGGAAGACCCTTCTGGAACTCAGCTTTACGCAAGTAACTAAAGAGTAATTATTAGACTATGGCAAAAGAAGTAACCGGATTCATCAAGCTCCAAATCAAAGGCGGAGCAGCGAATCCTGCGCCCCCGGTAGGACCGGCACTCGGTTCCAAGGGCCTCAACATCATGGACTTCTGCAAGCAGTTCAACGCCCGTACCCAGGATCAGGCCGGTAAGGTCCTCCCTGTGGTGATCACGGTGTACTCTGACAAGTCCTTCTCGTTCGAGGTCAAGCAGCCCCCGGTGGCCGTCTCGCTCAAGGAAGCTGCCAAGATCAGCACGGCTTCCGGTGAGCCCAACCGTAAGAAAGTGGCAACCGTGACCTGGGACCAGGTCAAGGAGATTGCCCAGTCCAAGATGCCGGACCTCAATGCTTTCACGCTGCGCAGCGCTATGAGCATGGTCGCCGGTACCGCCCGCTCCATGGGTATCAAGGTGGAAGGTCAGTTCCCCGAGAACATCTAAATCACGCATGAATTATGAGTAAGTTGACCAAAAATCAGAAAGCCGTTCTTGCCAAATATGACAAGACTCAGGTTTACTCCCTCCCCGAGGCATGCGCGCTTCTGAAGGAGATTACCTACACCAAGTTCGACGCCTCCGTGGAAATCACCACCAATCTGGGCGTGGACCCTCGTAAAGCCAACCAGATGATCCGTGGCGTTGTCACGCTGCCCAACGGTACCGGTAAGGTTACCCGCGTTCTGGTTCTCTGCACCCCCGACAAAGAGGCCGAGGCCAAAGAGGCTGGTGCCGACTATGTGGGTCTGGACGAATACATCACCAAGATCAAGGAAGGCTGGACCGATGTGGATGTCATCATCTGCACCCCGTCCGTGATGGCCAAGGTCGGTCAGATCGGCCGTATCCTCGGTCCCCGCGGCCTGATGCCTAACCCCAAGACCGGCACCGTTACCATGGAAATCGGTAACGCCGTCAAGGAAGTGAAGGCTGGTAAGATTGACTTCAAGGTGGACAAGACCGGTATTATCCATGCCGCTATCGGCAAGGCTTCCTTCTCTGCCCAGCAGATCGAGGAGAACGCCCGCGCCTTCGTCTCCGCCGTCCTGAAGCTCAAGCCCCAGACCCTGAAGGGCACTTATTTCAAGGGATGCACTCTGTGCACCACCATGAGTCCCGCCATCAAGTTGGATGTCAAAGGTTTCACCGCTGAATAATCTGTAGGAGGAAAAGAAATGAAAAAGGAATTGAAAGAACAGGTTATTGCAGCCATCAAGGCCAACATCGCCGAACATCCCAACTTCTACATTGTTGACATCGCCGGCCTCAATGCAGAGCAGACCGCTACGCTCCGCCGCGATTGCTTCAATGACGGTATCAAGCTCACCGTTGTCAAGAACACCCTTCTCCACAAGGTGATCAAGGACGCTCAGAACCCTGAGATGGAACTCCTGGTCCCCGCTCTGGAAGGCAACACCGCCCTGATGTACACTGAGGCTCCCGCAGTCCCTGCCAAGCTCATCAAGAAGTACAACAAAGCCGGTAGCGAAAAGCCCGCTCTCAAAGCCGCCTATGTGCAGGAGTGCGCTTTCGTAGGTGCCGACAAACTCGAAGAGCTCGTAAACATCAAGTCCCGCGAGGAACTCATCGGCCAGATCATCGGCATGCTGCAGTCTCCGCTGCAGAATGTCATCTCCGCTCTCCAGAATGGTGGCGGTCAGACCATCGCCGGCCTCGTCAAGACCCTCGAAGAAAAAGAAAACAAATAATAAACAATTTAATATTTTACAATTATGGCAGACGTTAAAAAACTTGCAGAGGAACTCGTGAACCTCACCGTCAAAGATGTCCAGGAACTCGCTAAGATCCTGAAGGAAGAATATGGTATTGAGCCCGCAGCTGCAGCTGTTGCAGTAGCCGCTCCCGCCGCCGCCGGCGAGGCCGCCGCTCCCGCCGAGCAGACCGAATTCGATGTGATTCTCACCAGCGCTGGCCAGGCTAAGCTCCAGGTCATCAAGGCTGTCAAGGAGAACGCCGGTCTTGGTCTGAAAGAGGCTAAGGAACTGGTAGACAAAGCTCCCGTCGCTGTTAAGGAGAAGGTCTCCAAGGCTGAGGCCGAGGCCCTGAAGGCTGCCCTCGAGGAAGCCGGTGCCGAGGTAGAGGTAAAATAACTTCGCCCGCTCCCTTGAAGGGAGAACCATCACAGGTTTAGAGCCCATAGTAGGCTCTAAACCTTTTTTCCGTCTTAAATTTTTTCCCCATAACGAAGGCAGAACATGTCTACTGAGACTAGAAAACCGCGAATTAATTTCGCAACATCCAAAATTCTGGAATACCCTGACCTTCTGGAGGTTCAGCTGAAATCCTTCCGGGATTTCTTCCAGCTGGAGACCACCCCGGACAGCCGTCGCAGCGAAGGGCTGTATCAGGTGTTCCAGGAAATTTTCCCGATCGAAGACACGCGGAACAACTATGAACTCACCTTCATCGATTATTTCATCGATCCCCCGCAGTATTCGATTGAGGAGTGTCTTGAGAGAGGACTCACCTACAACGTTCCTCTGAAGGCAAAACTCCGCCTTTCATGCACGGACCCGGAGCACGAGGACTTTGATACCCGCGTGCAGGACGTTTACCTCGGGAACATCCCTTACATGACCCCCGCCGGTACGTTCATCATCAACGGCTCCGAGAGAATTATCGTTTCGCAGCTTCACCGCTCCCCGGGCGTATTCTTCGACCAGAGCATGCATGCCAACGGCACCAAGCTCTACAGCGCCCGCATCATCCCCTTCAAGGGATCCTGGATCGAGTTCGCAACGGACATCAACAATGTCATGTATGCCTACATCGACCGTAAGAAGAAGCTGCCTGTCACCACTCTTCTGCGTGCCATCGGTTACAGTTCCGACAAGGATATCCTGGACCGTTTCGACCTGGCCGATGAAGTGGCTGCTTCCGAAGAGGTGCTCAAGGAGAACGAAGGCCGCAAACTGGCTGCCAACGTCCTGAAAACCTGGTTCGAGGACTTCGAAGACGAAGACACCGGCGAACTGATTCCCATCGAGCGCACCCTTCCCATCGTGGAGCGCGGCGAAATCCTCAATGAGGACACCATCGCCCGCATCACCGATACCGAGGTGAAGACCATCCTCCTCCAGAAGGACGAGGCCGTCTCCGCCGAGAACAGCATTATCTACAACACCCTGCAGAAGGATCCGACCAATACGGAAATCGAGGCTGTGAACTATATCTACAAGCAGCTCCGCAATTCCGAACCGCCGGATGAGACCACCGCCCGCGACGTCATCGACAAGCTCTTCTTCTCCGAGAAGCGCTATGACCTTGGCAGCGTAGGCCGCTATCGTCTCAACAAGAAACTGAACCTGGATACCGATCCGGGTGTACGTGTGCTCACCAACACCGATATCGTCGAGATTATCAAATACCTGATCCAGCTCATCAACAGCCGGGCCACGGTGGATGATATCGACCACTTGAGCAACCGTCGCGTCCGCACCGTGGGCGAGCAGTTGGCCAACCAGTTCTCGGTCGGCCTGAGCCGCATGGCCCGCACCATCCGCGAGCGCATGAATGTCCGCGACAGCGAACAGTTCAACCCCATCGACCTCATCAATGCGAAGACCTTGTCTTCCGTGATCAACTCCTTCTTCGGCACCAGCCAGCTGTCCCAGTTCATGGACCAGACCAACCCCCTGGCCGAGATTACGCACAAGCGTCGTCTCAGCGCCCTCGGTCCCGGCGGTCTGTCCCGTGACCGTGCCGGCTTCGAGGTCCGTGACGTGCACTACACGCACTACGGCCGCCTGTGCCCGATCGAGTCTCCGGAAGGTCCGAATATCGGCCTGATTTCCTCCCTGTGCGTGTATGCCCGCATCAACGGACTCGGCTTCATCGAAACCCCGTACCGCGAGGTACATGACGGCAAGGTGGACCTGACGAACGATGGCTGGAAGTACATGAGCGCCGAGGAAGAGGAGAATCAGCACGTAGCCCTTGCCAACGTGAACATGTCCGACAGCGGCGAACTCCTGGATGAACGCATCCAGTGCCGCCTGGAGGCCGACTTCCCGCTGGTGACCAAGGAAGAGGTGAACTACATGGACGTAGCCCCCAACCAGATGGCTTCCGTGGCCGCTTCCCTGATTCCGTTCCTGGAGCATGACGACGCCCACCGCGCCCTGATGGGTGCGAACATGATGCGTCAGGCCGTTCCCCTGCTGAGCCCGGAAAGCCCCATCGTGGGTACCGGCCTGGAGGAGCGTGTCTGCATCGACTCCCGCACGCAGGTCATCGCCGAGCGTGAGGGCACCGTCACCTACGTGGACGCCAATGAGATCCATGTCAAGTATGACCGCACGGAAGACGAGAAATTCGTCAGTTTCTCCCCGGAGGAGACCGTGTACAAACTTCCCATCTACCGCCGTACCAACCAGAGTACCACCATCATGCTCAAACCCCTTGTCCGCAAGGGAGACCGCGTGAAGGGCGGGGAAGTGCTCACCGAAGGCTATGCCACCCAGAACGGCGAACTCGCCCTGGGCCGTAACCTGATGGTCGCTTTCATGCCTTGGAAGGGTTACAACTATGAGGACGCCATCGTCCTCAGCGAGGAGATGGTCAAATGGGATGTCCTTACATCCATCCATGTGGACGAATACCTCACCGAGGTGCGCGAAACCAAGCGCGGCCTGGAGGAACTCACCTCCGATATCCCCAACGTGAGCGAGGACGCCACCAAGGATCTGGACAAGGACGGTATCGTGCGCATCGGCGCCCACATTGAGCCCGGTGACATCATGATCGGCAAAATTACGCCGAAGGGCGAGAGCGATCCTTCTCCGGAAGAGAAACTACTCAAGGCCATCTTCGGTGACAAGGCCGGTGACGTGAAGGACGCCTCCCTGAAGGCCAATCCTTCCCTGAGCGGCACCGTCATCAAGACCGCCCTGTATGCCAAAGTCTCCAAGGAGACCGGAAAGCGCGGCGCCAAGAGCGAACAGAAGACCCGTATCGAGATCAAGCAGCAGGAATTCGAGCAGGCTGCCGAGAAACTCCGTGCCGGTTTCATCGAGAAACTCTGGAGCCTCGTCAACGGCAAGAAGAGCGCCGGCGTGAGCGACCTGTACGGCGTGGAAGTGTTCCCCAAAGGCAAGGAGTTCACCCTCCAGGGAATCAAGGAAGCCGATTACCAGAATATCTCCACGGCCAAGTGGTGCAACGACGCCAAGACTTCCGCCATGGTGCGCGAACTCATCGCCGGTTACTGCATCGCCTACAAGGAGGCCGAAACCCGCGCCCGCCGCGAACTGGACAAGATCAAGGTCGGCGACGAACTTCCCAACGGCGTGATGCAGATCGCCAAGGTGTACATCGCCAAGAAGCGTAAGATCACGGTGGGTGACAAGATGGCCGGCCGTCACGGTAACAAGGGTATCGTGGCCAAGATCGTCCGTCGCGAGGATATGCCGTTCCTCGAGGATGGCACTCCGGTGGACATCGTCCTCAACCCGCTGGGCGTGCCTTCCCGTATGAACCTGGGTCAGATTTACGAGACCGTGCTCGGTTGGGCCGGCCGTGAACTGGGCCTCAAGTTCTCCACCCCGATCTTCGACGGTGCCTCCATCGACGAGATTTGCGACTATACAGACAAAGCCGGTGTCCCGAGATTCGGTAAGACCCATCTCCGTGACGGTGGTACCGGTGACTGGTTCGACCAGCCCGCCACTGTCGGTGTGATCTACATGATCAAACTGGGCCACATGGTTGACGACAAGATGCACGCCCGTTCCATCGGCCCGTACTCCCTCATCACCCAGCAGCCGCTGGGCGGTAAGGCTCAGTTCGGCGGTCAGCGTTTCGGTGAAATGGAAGTGTGGGCCCTCGAGGCCTATGGCGCCGCCAACGCCCTTCAGGAGATTCTTACCGTGAAGTCCGACGATGTGAACGGCAGGTCCAAGACCTACGAAGCCATCGTCAAGGGAGACCCGATGCCCACTCCTGGCATCCCCGAGTCCCTGAACGTGCTCCTGCACGAACTCCGCGGCCTCGGCCTCAAGGTCACATTGGACTAATCGTGGACAAAAAAGAAAGTAACGAATATGCCTGCTTTTAACAATAAGGAAAACAAGGTAAAGAGCAATTTCTCCCGCATTTCCATTTCGCTCGCTTCTCCGGAAGACATCACCGAGCGTTCCTGCGGCGAGGTCCTCAAGCCGGAAACGGTGAACTACAGGACTTACAAGCCGGAGCGTGAAGGTCTGTTCTGCGAGAAGATTTTCGGCCCCACCAAGGACTACGAGTGCTACTGCGGCAAGTACAAACGCATCCGCTACCGCGGTATCGTCTGCGACCGCTGCGGTGTGGAAGTGACGGAGAAGAAGGTTCGCCGCGAGCGCATGGGTCACATCACCCTCACCGTTCCGGTCGCCCATATCTGGTACTTCAAGAGCGCTCCCAACAAGATCAGCGCCCTGCTCGGCGTCGCTTCCAAGAAACTGGAATCCGTAATCTACTACGAGAAGTACATCGTGGTGAATCCGGGTATTCTGGGAACTGACGAAGTGAGTGAGGAATACCGTCTGCACAAGATGGACCTTCTCTCCGAGGACGAGTATTTCACCGCCCAGGACCGTCTGGCCGAGATCCGTCGCAAGAAGACGGAGGAAGGCCTGGTCTGGGAAGATGAGATGAACTTCGTGGCCAAGATGGGTGCCGAAGGCATCTACGACCTGCTCAAGGAAATCGACGTGGAGCAGTTGGGCCGCGAACTCCGCCGCCAGATGCGTTCCGAGGCCTCCCAGCAGCGCAAGGCCGATATCCTCAAGCGCCTGTCCGTGGTGAAGTGGTTCCAGGAGTCCAAGGACGTGAACCGTCCCGAATGGATGATCATGAAGGTGATTCCCGTCACGCCTCCGGACCTGCGTCCGCTGGTCCCGCTGGATGGCGGCCGTTTCGCCACCTCCGACCTCAACGACCTCTACCGCCGCGTCATCATCCGCAACAACCGCCTCAAGAAACTCATCCAGATCCAGGCTCCGGAAGTAATCCTGCGCAACGAAAAGCGTATGCTGCAGGAAGCCGTGGACAGCCTCTTCGACAACTCCAAGAAGTCGTCGGCCGTCAAGAGCGAGAGCAACCGCGCCCTCAAGTCCCTGTCCGATTCCCTCAAGGGCAAGCAGGGCCGCTTCCGCCAGAACCTCCTCGGTAAACGTGTGGACTACAGTGCCCGTTCGGTTATCGTCGTGGGTCCGGAACTCAACATGCATGAGTGCGGTCTCCCGAAATTCATGGCTGCCGAACTTTACAAGCCTTTCGTGATTCGCAAGCTTATCGAGCGCGGCATCGTGAAGACCGTCAAGAGCGCCAAGAAGATTGTGGACCGCCGCGATCCGGTTATCTGGGATATCCTGGAGAATGTGATGAAGGGCCATCCGGTGCTCCTGAACCGTGCACCTACCCTGCACCGTCTGGGTATCCAGGCCTTCCAGCCCCGCATGATCGAGGGCAAGGCCATCCAGTTGCACCCGCTTGCCTGTACGGCCTTCAACGCCGACTTCGACGGTGACCAGATGGCCATTCACCTGCCGCTGGGCAATGCCGCCATCATGGAAGCGCAACTCCTGATGCTGGGCTCCCACAACATCCTGAACCCCGCCAACGGTTCGCCTATCACCGTTCCTTCCCAGGATATGGTGCTGGGTCTGTACTATATCACCAAGGAGCGTCCCGGCGCCAAGGGTGACGGCCTCAAGTTCTACGGCCCCGAGGAAGTCATCATCGCCTTCGATGAAAAGGTGATCGATATGCACGCCCCCATCTACGTCCGCCTGCCCAAGGACAAGCAGGACGCTTCCCAGGGCACCGAGATGGTGAAAACCACCGCCGGCCGCATCATCGTGAACCAGTACATGCCGGATGAGGTCCCGTTCGTGAACGAAGTGCTGGGCAAGAAGGCCCTGCGTAATGTCATCACCAACGTGATCAAGCACACCGGCGTAACCCGTACCGCCCAGTTCCTGGACGATATCAAGAACCTCGGTTACGACCAGGCCTTCCGTGCCGGTATCTCCTTCAACCTCGGAGATGTCCTGATTCCGGAAGAGAAGACCGCCCTCATCGAGAAGGGTTATTCCGATGTGGAGAGCATCAAGGCCAACTTCTCCATGGGTTTCATCACCAACAACGAACGTTACAACAAGGTGATCGACCTTTGGACTTCCATCGACAACCAGCTCACTTCCATCGTGAAGAAGCAGATCTCTGCCGACCAGCAGGGCTTCAACCCGGTGTACATGATGCTGGATTCCGGCGCCCGTGGTTCCACCCAGCAGATCAAGCAGCTCTGCGGCATGCGCGGCCTGATGGCCAAGCCCCAGAAGAGCGGCGCCGCCGGTGCGGAAATCATCGAGAACCCCATCGTGTCCAACCTGAAGGAAGGTATGACGGTGCTGGAGTACTTCATCTCCACCCACGGCGCCCGTAAGGGTCTGGCCGATACCGCCCTGAAGACGGCCGATGCCGGTTACCTGACAAGACGTCTGGTGGACGTGTCCCACGACGTGATCATCACCGAGGAAGACTGCGGTACCCTCCGCGGCCTCATCGCCACCGCCATCAAGAACAAGGATGAGGTGGTGGAATCCCTGGGCGAAAGAATCCTGGGCCGTACTTCCGTGCACGATATCTTCAACCCGCTTACCGGCGAACTGATCATCGCCGCCGGCGAGGAAATCCGCGAGGACACCGCCGCCCTCATCGATTCCCTTCCCATCGAGCAGGTGGAAATCCGTTCCGTCCTCACTTGCGAATCCCGCAAGGGCGTCTGCGCCAAGTGCTACGGCCGCAACCTGGCCACCTCCCGCATGGTGGAAACCGGTGAAGTGGTGGGCGTTATCGCCGCCCAGTCCATCGGCGAACCCGGTACCCAGCTGACCCTGCGTACCTTCCACGTCGGTGGTACCGCCTCCGGTTCCGTGGCCGACAACTCCATCGAGTCCAAGTACGAAGGCAAACTCGCCTTCGAGGAACTCCGCACCATCGACCGTGTGGACGAGGACGGCTCCGTGAAGCAGGTGGTCGTGTCCCGCATGACGGAACTGCGCATCAAGGACGAGCGCACCGGAATGACGTATTCCCAGTATGACATCCCTTACGGCTCCACCCTTTACTTCAAGGATGGCGACACCGTCAAGAAGGGAGACCTCATCTGCGAATGGGATGCCTACAACGCCACCACCATTGCCGAAAACGCCGGTATCGTCCGCTTCGAGAACATGATCGAGGGCGTGACCTTCCGCGAGGAAAGTGCCGACGAACTGGGCACCAATACGGACAAGGTGATCATCGAAAGCCGCGACAAGACCAAGAACCCCGCCATACTCATCGTGGATGAAAACGGCGTGGTCCTGCGTCAGTACAACCTGCCTGTGGGCGCTCACATCATGATGAGCGACGGCGGCAAGGTGAAGGTGGGAGATGTCGTCATCAAGATCCCCCGCGCCATCGGCAAGGCTTCCGATATCACAGGCGGTCTGCCGCGTGTGACGGAACTCTTCGAGGCCCGTACTCCTTCCAACCCCGCCATCCTCTCCGAGATCAACGGTGAGGTCTTGATGGGTAAGGTAAAGCGCGGCAAGCGCGAAATCATCGTGAAGAACCGCAGCGGCAAGGAATGCCACTATGAGGTTCCCATGACCAAGCAGATCCTGGTGCAGGAGAACGACTATGTGAAGGCCGGTACCCGTCTTTCCGACGGCGGCACTTCGCCTACCGACATCCTGAACATCCTGGGTCCGGTGAAGGCACAGGAATACATCGTGAACGAAATCCAGGCCGTGTACCGTCTGCAGGGCGTGAAGATCAACGACAAGCACTTCGAGATCATCGTCCGCCAGATGATGCGCAAGGTTCAGA
>Ga0247608_10004247_pt1 | contig 16177 bp, 12 predicted proteins | sample 176DNAGHGlowgp2_FD_193490 | JGI IMG/M metagenome (GOLD analysis project Ga0247608, IMG submission 193490) | Sheep rumen microbial communities from Palmerston North, Manawatu-Wanganui, New Zealand - 1766 DNA GHGlow gp2 | ecosystem: Host-associated > Mammals > Digestive system > Stomach > Rumen ... | reverse complement strand
GAAACATGACAATAATATGTGCAACCAAGGCTTCATGGCTGCAAAAATAAGAATTTTTTGAATGTGATTTACTTCTTCACCCACTTTCCCGTCTCAGCGAGGGCCGTTGAGCCTATCGAAACGCTGGCCTTGTAAACCTTCCAAACATAAACACCCAAAGGCCAATCCGTTGCATCAATCGCCGTCACGTTCTCCGTAAGGGCTTGGCTGTGGACGAGCCTGCCGTTGCTGTCGTACACCTCCACGCGGGCATTCTGCAAGGCCGTGCAGATGTTGAGTGTGTTGCAGCATGGATTGGGATAGACATCGGTTGTCTCAATTCCATCTCAATACTTCAAATAATGCTCCAGCAGCGGGTTCACCTCGCCGTCGTTTTCGATAAGGCTTTGCAGCTGCGCCCAGTTCTTGATCATGCCGCGCTTCTCGCGCTGGTTGACGATGCGTTTCACCTGCTCATAATTGAGGTATGGATGGCCGACCAAAGTCTTGAAATCGGCGCGGTTGACGTCGATTTTGTGCAGATCGGCCTCACCTATTATTATATACGGCTGGATGGCGTTGAAGCGTGCCGAATCCATACCCTTCACGTCCCTCAATTGCTCCTTGTCGATGAAGCCGCCCAACTTGTCGCGGAACGCAAGGATGCGCGAAGCGGTGTAGCCTCCGATTTGCGGCAACTCGACCAAAGCGGTCGAATCCACGGTGTTGAGGTCGACGATGGGAATGGCTTTCTTTTCCTTGGGCTTGGCTTCTTCTTCAACTGGTTGGTTTTCTGACTTTTTCGAAGCCGTTCTGTTGCTTGAAGGTCTACCTCCTACCTCTGGCAACACAATAAACGGCTCCAATTGGGCATATTCTTCCTCACTGATGGTGTAGAGCTTAGCCACATCGCTTTTCGAGTAGAACTTGCCGCCTTTGGCCCGATAGTTCATGATGCCGCGCACCTGACGGTCGGTGAGGCCCATCTGAAGCCATTCCTCTTCCGTCAAAGTGTTGGGATTAAACGGGAAAGGATGCAATTCGTTGACTTCTTGAGGCTTCTCGGCTTGTTTTTGTTGCACCTCCTCAATGGCAGCTTGGCGCAAGGCCAAAAGTGAGTCCAAATTATGCAAAGTGCTTTCGCTCAGCGATTTTCGCGCAGGCCGAAACAGGCAAGCCAAAATCAAGACAAGGATGACTGCCATAATCGTGATGATGGCAACACGCTCGCCTTTGTTGAACGAAAACCACTTACGAACCGGTTCCATGATGCTATTTAATCAACCCACTGATGAAAATAACGATGATGGCCAAAGGAGCCAAATATCTGATGATGAATAAAATAACCCTCTTCAAAGGCGATTTCAGCTTGCCGCTGTTGGTCACCTCGTCGAAGAAATGCGACTTGCCCAGCTTCCAGCCCACAAAGAGGACAATGAGCACACCACCCAACGGGAGCAGGATGTTGGACGAGATGAAGTCCATCCAGTCGAAAACCGTCCTGCCGCCAAAGGCAAGTGACGTATTGCTCTTAAGGCTCAACGAAGCGAAGGAACCGATCAGCATGGTGGCGACACAAGCCAGCACCGTAGCCCACTGCCGCTTGATATGCAACTCCTCGGAGAGATAAGCCACCACCACCTCAAGCAACGAGATGGTGGACGTCAGCGCGGCGATGGCCAACAGCACGAAGAAGATGATGCAGAACCAATAGCCGCCCATCATCTGGTTGAAAATCATCGGTATCGTATTGAAAACGAGGCCCATGCCCGCCTGCGGATTGATGCCAAACGAGAAGGCCGCCGGGAAGATGACGATGCCTGCCAACAGCGCAATCAAAGTATCGGAAAGCACGACCGAAAATGCCGTGGAAGTGAGGTTGTCGTCCTTCTTGATGTAAGACCCATATGTGATAAGTGCCCCCATGCCGAGGCTCAATGAGAAGAAGCCCTGCCCCAACGCGCTGATGAGAACTTTACCCGTAATCTTCGAAAAATCAGGCTTGAAGAGGAAAACAAGACCGTCTTTGGCGCCTGGCAAAGTGGCAGAACGAATGCCCAAGATGACCAAGATGACCAGCAGCACGGGCATCAGGATTTTGGCGTACCTCTCGATGCCATTTTGCACGCCTTTAAAGACCACAAAGCCTGTCAAGAAAATGAAGATGGCTTGCCACATCACATTGCGCCAGCCCATGTCGTGGAAGTTGGAGAAGTCTTGTTCCATCGCGGCCAAGTCCTTGCCTTGGAAAGAGTTGGAAACGGACTTCACGATGTATTCGAGCGTCCAACCCGAGATGGTGGAATAGAACGCGAAGATGATGAAGCCGCACAATACACCCATATAGCCCACTATCGGCCATGCCGACTTGGGTGCGAGTTTCTTGAAGGCTCCCACCGCGTTGCTTTGTCCGCGGCGCCCGATGACCAGCTCGGAGAGCATCACGGGGATGCCGAGGAAGACAACCACGATAAGGTAAACCAACAGGAATGCCGCACCTCCGTTGTTGCCCAGCTCGCAGGGGAAGCGGTAGATATTGCCCAATCCGATGGCCGAACCCGCAGCGGCAGCGATGATGCCTATCTTCGAGCCGAAACCATCTCGTTTGCTTTTTTCTTCCATTGTTATGTTTCCTTTTGACTCGGGACATTGAGACACGGGAATGCCCCGCGGTCCCACGTCTCGCAGTCTCGTGTCTTGATTATCTCTTTTCACCGTAAGCCAGGTCGCCAGCATCGCCCAATCCCGGGACGATGTAAGCCTTGGCGGTCAATTCCTCATCGATGCTACCCACCCAGATGGTGACCGGCTGACGCGACAAGGTACGTTGCACATAATCAAGTCCGTCCTGGCTGGCCACTGCCACGGCGATGTGGATATGCTTCGGCGTCATGTCGTCGAGCAAGCCGTGCAAGGTCTTGACGATGCTCTCGCCCGTGGCCAGCATCGGGTCACAAAGGATGAGCACCTTGCCCTCGACATCAGCCGAGGAATAATACTCAACCTTGATTTCAAAGTCCTCGTTCTTGTCGTATTTGCGATAGGCCGCGATGAAAGCATTGTCGGCATGGTCGAACATGTTGAGCATTCCGTTGTGGAAAGGCAGTCCCGCACGCAGGATGGTGGCGATGACCGGCTGCTCCTTCATCGTCCGCATCTCCTTGATACCCAAAGGAGTGGTGATTTCTTCTTCCTCATATTCGAGGGTCTTGCTGATTTCATAAGCCATCACTTCGCCGATGCGTTCGAGGTTGCGGCGAAAACGGAGGCGGTCTTGCTGGATAGTGGCATCGCGCAGTTCGGCCATGAATTGGTTGAACACGCTGTCGGTTGCGCCGAGGTCGTTGATTTTAATCATAGGAGTTGGTTTTTATTGGCACAAAGATAGTATTATTTTCGATATGGAGCAAATTTTGTCGTCATTTTCTCTTTTTCCACAACTTCAACAACGCTTTGCCCATCGGCGAAAGACGATTGAACGTATAAGAAGGATATTGCACTTCCTGACCACCGAAACCGAGGTAGAAACGTGCCAAGTTGGCATCGTCTGACCCTTCGAAGTCGAACGTAATGGGCTGGTTGGCATATTTTTGGATCACGCTGTCGAGCAAAAAAGTCATGGCCTGTTTGTCCTTGCCCTCTTGCTTCAGGCCAGAAAACAGGAAAGTGATGCGGTTGGCGGTTTTCATGAAAATGGCGGCACAAAGCAGTTCACCGACGCCTTTTTCCGTAACGCCCAAGAGGAAAGCCGACTTGTGGTTGACAGCCACCTTCGTCAATTTAGTAAGGCGGGCATATTCGGCATCGCCCCATTTGTCGAGCAAGGCGCCTCGGTTGTCGGTGAACAAGGCCACCACATGAAGCGGAATCACCGTGTCGATAATCTGCAAATTATGGTTCTGCGCTTTGGCCAAGTTTCGTTTCGTGTTGGTATGGTAATTGGCTTTAATGCTTTCGTAATCGCAATTCAAATCAAGAATCACATTTCGATGGTATTCAATGCCTTGAATAGTATTATTGAAAGTATTACTTTCATTCAAACGAATTTCGGCGAAACGGTATTTTTGAGGGATGGCGTTCAGAAATTCTTCCGTTTTCCCCGGCGACAGAGCCTCCTTGGAAAACACGCCCAGCTGTTGCACAAAGTAAGGCTGGAAAAGGTAATGCACACCAAACTTCTTGGCGCCCGTCAATGGCATAACAGACTGATAATCATCCTCTACAAGAGCCTCCCAGCCAGGATGGACAATGTCGAGATACCAGGAATAGGCATAGATGTTGCCCCATTGGGCGATGGTGGCGTCCCATTGGGTCTTGTCGATTTGGCTATGTTCTAAATAACGAATCATAGGGCTATATATTCTAATAACTTTCTGTACATCTCGGGCCAGCCGACCCAGCGCTTCTCGCCACCAAGGGTCTCATTGTGAGTAAGATAGACAAATGTACCCCCCACGGCCTTCACCTCGTCGACAAGTTGTTTTGCCAAGGCAAACGAAGCATCAATGTCGAGTTTGAGATAGTCGCGCATGGTGCCGTCCATTAGCGTGAAAGGATGGACAAGTAAATTGGTAACCATGTCGTTTTCAAGGTCATAGAAGCGGAATGTGTCGGCAATTCCTGCACGGAAACCCGCTTGCGAGGCAAAGCCCATAGTATAGTCGTCCTTGATATCTAACTCAATGAGTTTCTGATAGCTACGCGGCAGGTTCATCCTCAAGAAATGCTGCCGGCTTTTGGTCACTGGTCGATGCAGCACCTCCGAAAGCCTTTCAATTTCGATTCTCATCCGTTCGATGTCGAGATAGGAAGAGAACGAAGGATGGATGCCCACATCGGCATAGTCACCAAGGGTTTTGATGAGGCTTTGGAAGGCCGTTTTTCGAATGGAGATATTCTTATCGTTGGTATCGTAATCGCCACAGAGAATGAAATATATAGGCTTTAACTTAAACTCTTTTTGCAAGTCAAATTGAAAGTCGAACGAATCGAACGGGTCTTTCCGCTTCCCACGCAGCACCTGATGACGCTCAAGCAGGTTTTCGCGGTCGCCAGCGGCCAAATCCTTGAAGAAACCACCCACTGTCCGATAAAGCCCTTTGTGCTTGTAAGCCCATGCCGCATCAATGTCATAAGTGGGAACAAATGTAAACTTATTTTGTTTTATAACCAACTCAGGATAAATCTCTTGGAATCGCTTACCTAAAGTAATACTCCAAATGTTTACCAGTGGCTTTTGCAGCATTCCGTTTTCATGCATCCACGTTGCTTCAGCGCGGAAACGGCCATATTGGTCGCGCACTTGGGAGAGGTATTCCTCGTAGCGCGAAACCAAAAAGAACGAGGCAGCAAACACGTCGAAAGGCATGAGGTTGCCTTGCCCATAAACGGCATAAGGTGCCACCGTACCCTCAAAATCGACGGTGCGAAATGACTGCTCATTGATATGCCGTTCGAACAGTAGTTCCACAGCCTTGACAAAAGGCTCATCGCCAATGCGTTGCTGTCCATAATGCAACTTCGGGCCATCGAACGCCATGAATGACTCGGCATCTGTGGTCAAATCGAAATCAATGCCAAGCAACTGCCTGAGCATCAAGTCAAAAACATACATCACGCGCCCCGAGACCTTGGGGACAAGTACCAGCATTTTCATAGGCACAAAGATAAAGGCTTTTTCGATACATGAAACAAAAATACGAAAAATGTTCCAACTTGGCAAAAGTAAAGCCGAAAAGTTGTAATTTTGTCGGTTTAAAACTAAGGCTTACCCGATATGGAAAATTTCGTCGTATCCGCTAGAAAGTACAGGCCCATCACCTTCGACACCGTCGTGGGGCAAGGTTCGATCACCAACACCTTGAAGAATGCCATCCGCAACAACACCCTGGCACAAGCCTTCCTGTTTTGCGGTCCGCGTGGTGTGGGCAAGACCACCTGCGCCCGTATCATGGCCAAGACCATCAACTGCCTCAACCCCACCGAGAACATGGAGGCCTGCAACGAGTGCGAATCGTGCCGCGCCTTCAACAACAACGCCTCGTTCAACATCTACGAGCTTGACGCGGCCTCAAACAACTCCGTTGAGGACATCCGTAGTTTGGTGGATCAGGTGAGGATTCCGCCCCAAATCGGGCAATACAAGGTCTACATCATCGACGAGGTGCACATGCTTTCGGCAGCGGCCTTCAACGCCTTCCTGAAAACTTTGGAAGAGCCTCCAGCGTATGCCAAGTTCATCTTGGCCACAACGGAAAAGCACAAAATCATCCCGACCATTCTTTCACGCTGTCAAATCTTTGATTTCAAGCGTATTACAATAGATGACATAGCAAAACATCTAGCCTATGTCGCCCAAAGCGAAGGCGTCAGCGCCGAGCCCGAAGCCTTGAACATCATCGCCCAAAAAGCCGATGGTGCCTTGCGCGACGCGCTCTCGATTTTCGACCAAATGGTGAGTTTCTCGGGAAAGAACATCACCTATAAGGACGTCATCGACAACCTGAACGTGCTCGACTACGACTATTATTTCCAAATCGTCGACCACATCCTGCAAGGCAACACGAGCGACATCCTGCTCATCTTGAACGACATTATCAGCAAAGGCTTTGAGCCACAGCATTTTGTCAGTGGCATGGGCAACCACTTGAGAAGCCTTTTGGTGAGCAGAGACCCAGCGACGGTGCAGCTCTTGGAAGTCAGCGAGCAGTTGAGGCAAAGGTATATCGCGCAATCGCAGGCCTGCCCGATGCCGTTCCTCATCAAAGCCTTGGAAATCAACAACCAATGCGACATCGACTACCGCAGTGCCAACAACAAACGCCTGCATTTGGAGATTGCCTTACTGAAAATGTGCGCCCTTTGCAGCCAAGCCTTGACGATGCCCTCAGCACAAGCACAGCCCGTGCCAATGCCGCAGAATAGACCTGCAACGCAACAACAGCCGAAAGCGACAGCAACGCCTTCTGTGCAAAGCGGCGTTACGACAAGCCCAACCACCGCAACCGCTAAGGCCCCTGAGCCTGTCGAAGGGCCGTCACAAAGACCTGCTACCGCTCAGCCACAACCCAGCAACCCAACAATTCAAGCTTCAGCTCCCGTTTCGACAGGCTCAACGTCCGCCACGCCCACAATACGTCCGCGCGGCACAGCGAGCAGCATTTCAGTGAGCAAGGCCATGCAACAAGCCGAGCAAAAGCCCGAAGAAAAGGAAGAGACGTGGGACTCGCCCTTCACCGAAGAGCAATTGAAAGCAAGCTGGGCCGATTTCGTTGAACGCTACAAACACGTCTCGCCCAGCTTTGCGGCAGCCATCGGCAAATACACCCCACAGTTAGGGCCGAAGTTTGAGATCCATTTCAACGTCGACAACCTGCTTTTCGAGCAAGACACCGAGGGCATGAGTGCCCTGAAACACCATTTGAAAGGCAGCCTGCACAACAACCAATTTGAGTTGAAGCCCGAAGTGATGGAACGACCCGCCGAGATAGAGGCCTACACCGACAAGGACAAGTTCGAGAAAATGGTTGAAGAGAGGCCTTATTTGAGGACTTTGCAAACGGAATTAAAGTTGGAGGGAGATTTGTAAAGAAAAGTGTTTCGTTGACTTCCCCCTGCCCCCCTCAAGAGGGGGAAGCGCAAAGCGACGCAAAGTCTAATCATAATATTAATTTTTGAATCTTTAAATCTTAAATCACAAATCAATAATGAAAAAAAGACATTTTATCGCCATGACAGTTTTATGCACAATGGCAGCCGGTTGCGCCGAGAAACAACAGCCAGCCGAACAACCCAAGAAAGAAGTTACTCCCGCCATCGAGCTGAGTAACATGGACACCACCATCAACCCTGCGGACGACTTTTTCCGCTTTGCCAACAACAATTGGCTGAAAAACAACCCCATCCCTGAAGAATACTCCACCTTCGGAGCCTTCACCGAGATTGACCAGCGCAACGAGAAGCTCATCCAGGACATCATCGATGAGGTCTCACACGACACGACCGCCACACAAGGCAGCGTCGCCCAAAAGATCCGCGACTTCTACAACGCCGGTATGGACACCACGGCTATCGACCAACGTGGCTACACCGAGCTCCTGCCCTACTTCGAGCAAATCGACAAAATCAGCGACAAGGCAGAACTGGCTGCCCTGCTTGGCGACCTCCACAAGAACGGCTTCGGCGGCTTCTTCTACGCTGGTCCCAGCCTCGACCCGAAAGACGCCACCCATTACATCATGCACCTTTATCAAGGTGGTTTGAGCCTCACCGACAAGGACGACTACCTCGTCGCCGAATCGCAGGAAATGCGCGACAAGTATGTCGAACACGTCGCCAAGATGTTTGAACTCACCGGCACTGATTCCATTGAGGCTGCCAAGAAAGCCAAGGCCATCCTCGCCCTTGAGACCGAACTGGCCAAGAACTCGATGAGCCGTGTGGAACGCCGCGACCCTGACAAGACCTACAACATGCGCACTTTCGATGAGTTGCAGAAGACCACGCCCAACTTCGACTGGAACACCTATTTCAGCAATGCCGGTGCCCCGACCATTGAGAACCTCAATGTGGGCATGCCCGACTTCATCGCCGGTTTGAACAAGGTCATCCTCAACACCGACCTCAACACCATCAAGGACTACCTGCGCTGGAAGGTCATCCATGGCAGTGCTTCGATGCTGAGCCACGATTTGGATGCCGAAAACTTCAGCTTCTATGGCAACTATCTCTATGGCCAAGAAGTGCAGCAGCCCCGTTGGCGCCGCATCCTCGATGCCACCTCGGGTTGCCTGGGCGAAGCCGTCGGCCAGCTCTATGTGGAAAAGCACTTCCCCGCTGAGGCCAAAGAGCGTATGCTCAACCTCGTCGAGAACCTGCGCGTGGCCCTTGGTGAACGCATCAAAAACCTCGAATGGATGAGCGACGAGACCAAGGCCAAGGCCCTCACCAAACTTGCCGCCTTCAACGTGAAGATCGGTTATCCTAACAAATGGAAGGACTACACCAACTATAACGTCACTGCCGATTCGTATTTCAAGAACTTCCACAACTACGTCCTCTTTGAGAATGACATCGACATGGCCCGCCTCGGCAAGCCCGTTGACAAGGAAGAATGGTTCATGACCCCCCAAACCGTCAACGCTTATTATAGCCCCGAGATGAACGAAATCGTGTTCCCCGCCGCCATCCTCCAACCCCCGTTCTTCAACATGGACGCTGACGACGCCGTCAACTACGGTGGCATCGGTGTGGTGATCGGCCACGAGATGACCCACGGCTTCGACGACCAAGGCTGCAAATACGACGAAAAGGGCAACCTCAACAACTGGTGGACCGAAGAAGACGCCACCAAGTTCAATGAACGCACTGCCCAATTGGCCAAGCTGTTCGATGAATTTGACGTGAGAGGGTATCAAATCAACGGTCAGCTCACCCTTGGCGAGAACATCGCCGACCTCGGTGGCCTGAATGTGGCTTGGGACGCCTACCAGATGACCGAAGAGGCCAAGGCCAACCAAAGCATCGACGGCTATACGCCCGCCCAGCGCTTCTTCATCAGCTACGGCACGATCTGGCGCAACAACTCGCGCGACAAGTACATCGAGCGCCAAGTGAAGACCGACGTTCACTCGCCTGCCGAAGCCCGCGTAAACCGCACCCTCGGCTCGATGCCGCACTTCTATGAAGCCTTCGACATTCCGGAAGGCAGCAAGATGTATATCGCTCCCGAAGAAAGAGCTAACATTTGGTAAACCAATAAATTAACAATGTAGAGACGTGCCATGGCGCGTCTCTACATTTTCATCGATATGGGACTAAAGAAAACCATAGGGAAAATCGGACTCAAACTCGGCGGTTGGAAAACCGTCAACAAGACGCCTGAAGGATTGGGCAACGCCGTCTGCATCGTAGCGCCGCATACGGCCATCGCCGACTTTCTCGTCGGACTGTGCTATTATTGGTACTACGACATGAAATTCAAGGTGATGATCAAAATCGAGTTCTTCAAATATCCTGGCCTCGGCTGGTTATTGAAGAAACTTGGTGGCATCCCCGTCAACCGCGGACATCAAAACCATCTTGTTGAGCAGATGGTCGACATGTTCAGCCAAAACAAGGACACCCACCTCATCATCTGTCCTGAAGGCACGCGTAAAGCGGTAAAGCATTGGAAAAAAGGCTTCTACGTCATCGCCCAAGGCGCCAACGTGCCCATCATCCTCGGATTCATCGACTACAAGAAGAAATATTGTGGCATCGAACGAATCTTCTATCCCACAGGCGATTACGATAAAGACTTGGCCGAGATTTGGGATTACTACAAAGACGTGAAAGCCAAGCATCCCGAAGGCTTCAACCTTGACGAACAATACAGAGACAAACAACAATGATTGACCTCAGCACAAAAATCCACGACAAGTTCACCTTGGAATTCAAGGTGGGATTCAACACGGACGAAGCCGTAAAACCGATGAAATACAACGACTACGTGATGAACACATGGATTTTTGTGCCCAACAGTCTCGACATCAACGCGGCCAAATACAGCAAGGACGATTTCTACCGCGACCTCAAGTCGGGCGTCAGGCTGATAACGCCTACGTACGGATTACACGAGTTGGCCAACGACGACGAACTCCTACCCTGCCAGGCACTCATCTCCAACTTCAACGACTTGCACATCGCACCCAACGACACGAAAGACCTCATTCATTCCATTAGAATGTATTGCGCCATCGCGAAAAGTGCCTTCCGCGACGAATGCTTTGCCATCTCGCAACACACCGACAACAACGGTCTTTCTTCATCGTGCAACCGATTTCTGGAGGATGGCCGCAAAATCTTAGCCCGTTTCCGTGGACTCTTCAACCAGCTGAACGAACAAAACAGCTCAGATCGGATACGGCAAGTGTTTTCCTACGGCGACGAGTTCTTGAGCAACGTGATGGAAAAATACGCCTATCGCCTTCGCGATGCCATGCGCATCCATCATCCTGAGGAATATCCGCAACTCGAAGCACATTTCAAGGAGGTGCTGCTTGACGAAAGGGCTTACCGCGAGCGAAGAGGCTACCTCTGCGTTGCAATCGACGAGCCCAAAGGCAACGAAGATTTCGTCTTCCGCGCCAGCCTGCTCAAGAAATTCAGCGAGAGCGACCTCTACCTTAACGCCACCAAGCGAAAGAACACTTTCTTGGTCGAACAGATCCTTTACAGCCTTGCCGCCGGAGCCGCCATGGTGGTGGCCACGCTGTCGTCGTTCTTTTTCCAGCAGAAATACGGCAACTTCACTTTGCCTTTCCTTATCGCATTGGTTATCAGCTATATGTTTAAGGACCGCTTGAAGGATTGGTTACGCCTCATCTTCGCCAGTCATGTGAGCAGCAAGGTGTTCGACACGCGCACTGACTTCCGCATCAACGGGCGCTACATCGGTTGGAGCAAGGACAGCGTCGACTTCATCGACAGCGACAAGATCCTGCCCGAAGTCATCAAGCTGCGCAGCCGCAACCCGCTTTTCGCCGAGGTGAGTGGCAAAGACGAGAAGGTCTTGCTTTACCGCAAGAAAGTGCAACTCTGGCCCGGCGAATTGGCCAAGGCCAGTCCCTACCCGCTCAGAGGTATCAACGACATCCTGCGCTACAACCTCACGGAATACACCCGCAAGATGGACAACCCGAGCTTCCCGCTTTCAGGCACCTGGGAAGACAACGAATACAAGCCCATCGTAGGCAAGAAGGTCTACCACATCACTTTCATCATCCAATGCGTCTACGAGGGCAAGACGGAATACAAGCGCATCGTGGTGCGCTGCGACCGGGACGGCATTGTTAACGTAAAGGTTAGTTAATCCTTGTAGAGACGCGATTCATCGCGTCTCCCAATAACGAACAACCTTCACAAATCAAGAATTCATTTCATCTTCCGGCCATTTAACCACATTCTTCTCCACATACAAGGCGGTTTCGTTCAAATCCTTTTGATCCCGAATAATACGATCATGGAAACGCGATTGCCATGCAAATTCAAGACCTTTCTCATTGGCATAATGTGTAACACGGGCCTTTAACCCACGAATCACCGTTCCAAGGCTTCTATACAACATTGGATTGTTATTTCCCGTGACTCCACCTCTCTCTTTGTTTGATTCCACCGGCAATTCTGGTCCAGAGACGCGATGAATCGCGTCTCTACAGGTATCACGCCGGTCATTAATAAAGACGATGGCGTGAATATGATTTGGCATTACCACATATACAGGTATTTCTGCATAAGGATAATTCAAAGAGACATCTCGAAATTGCTCATCGGCGTATCTTCCTATTTCCGACAAACACATTTGTTCTTCATTAATCTTTCCAAAATAGAATCCACGATCCTTTGTGCAGATGGTGACAAAATACGCTCCGCCAAGATAATCATGCCATGAGGCACGTGCTGAAGGAATACGATAACGGTCTTTGAATTTGATTTCGGACATGTTTCCTAGGTTTCTTGTGAATGGTTTTTGCTTTTTCAATCTTTTTCGAGACGCGATAATCGACATATTTTGTATTTTCCGGTGTTTTTTGAGACGCGATAAATCGACGTCTCTACAGACGAAAACATTCATTAAACATCATTTTTCTCCCAAAACGTTAATCCTTGTAGAGACGCGATTCATCGCGTCTCCATTAATCGCGTCTCCATTAATCGCATCAGAACAACCGCCTACCATAATGGTGAAATAGCCAGGCTCCACATACCAGCCGTTTTCCTTTGAATACACTGCCAAATCGCGTTCGGTGAGGTAGAAAGTGACCTGTTTTGTCTCACCTTTATTAATATGCACCCTTTGGAAGCCTTTCAACAGTTTGGAGGCTGGAGCGATGCTGGCCACTTCATCGCGGACATAAACCTGCACGACTTCGTCGCCGTCGTGGGGACCAACGTTTTTGACAGTGCAAGAAACCACACAAATAGTGTCGGCCATAGATTCCCGCCCGCGCACGTGGCCCTGCTGGAATGACATGGCCTTAACTTGTTCTACATTTAAGTCGCTGTATTCAAATTGGGTATAACTCAGGCCGTAGCCAAAGGGGAACAACGGCTTGGCGGATTCCTCCACGTAATCACCCGTGGCAGGCTGGGAGTAATAGACAGGGATCTGTCCCACCGAATGAGGAATGGAAATCGGCAGACGGCCAGCGGGATTGTAGTCGCCCCAAAGGATGTCGGCCAAGGCAGAACCGCCTTCCATGCCAGGATACCATAATGTCAGCAGGGCATTGGATTTCTCAGCGGCGAGGTTCATGGCCAAAGGACGGCCTTGGATGTAGACGGTCACGACGGGCTTGCCTGTGGCATAGATGCGCTGCATCAGTTCCTCCTGTTTGCCCAAAAGCTTCAAAGTGGAGCGGTCGTAACCTTCGCCGCAGTCCATGTCGGAGACGGACTCGCTGACAATGGCGGCACCAGTTTCCTCATAGCTTGTCTTGAAATCGCGAGCGGAAGAGCCTCCCACAACCAACACCACCACATCGGCAGACTTGGCGATTCTGACCGCCTCGTCGATGTTGGCATCGTTTTCGTCGCGGATGGCACAGCCTTTGGCATAGGTCACCACTGCCCTACCCTTTTCGCGGATGCCTTCGAGCATTGTCACGATGCGGTCGGGGTCCTGAGGCGCGGTGTAGTCACCGAGTTGGTTGTACATATTGTCGGCATTCGGCCCGATGACGGCAACCTTTTTAATGTTCTCGCCAAAGGGCAAAATGCCATCATTTTTCAGCAGCACTGCCGATTCCAAAGCCACTTGTTTGGCCAATTGGGCGTTTTCTTTCGTGCCCACTTCAGATTCGGCCAAAACCTCATCAACGTAAGGATTGTCAAACAAGCCAAGGTTGAACTTGAGTTGCAACACATGGCGCACAGCTCGATCAATGTCTTTTTCGCTAACAAGGCCCCTCTGCAAGGCCTCTTTCAAGAAACCGCCATAGTTGTAGCCGCCCAAGTCGATATCGACACCCGCTTTCAAAGCCATGGCAGCGGCTTCGGCGGGGTCGGCGGCCACATGTTGCGTGGCATAGATAGCATTCACAGCATTCAAATCAGAAAAGACCACACCTTTGAAATCCCACGAGTTGCGCAAAATGTCCTGCAACAACCATGAGTTGGCCGAGCAAGGCACGCCGTCAATGGTGTTGTAGGAAGTCATGACGGATTTGGCATGGCCTCGTTTGATGGCTTGTTCGAAGGAAGGCAGATAATCCGACATCAGGCGATTGGGGCCAACATCCGCCGTGGCGGCATTGTGGCCTCCTTGCGGGATGCCGTAGGCAGCCAAATGCTTCAAGGTAGCGCAAACATTTTTCTGCATTCCTTGCACGATGTACTCACCCAAGATGCCCGAAAGATAGGGGTCTTCGCCCATGGTCTCCTCCACACGCGACCATCGCGGGTCGCGGGCGATGTCGAGGACGGGGCCATAGCCGACTTGTGCGCCTTGAAGTCGCACCTCCTTGCCCATCCCCTCGCCCATTTGTTCCAAAAGGTCGCAATCCCATGTGCTGGCTTGGCCGATGCCCGTCGGGAAAACGGTCGTCCCTACGGCCATGTGGCCGTGGGGCGTTTCTTCGCAAAACAAAAGCGGGATGCCAAGACGTGTGTTCTCAACAGCGTGGCGTTGCATCATGTTCAGCAGCCTCGCCGACTCGCGCGGCTTCAAACCCGTCTCCACCGTCTTCCTTGACCAAGGGTCGGCACGAAGCACTGCCCAGCACGAGCCGAGCGGCAGCGTGTCCATCATGCCAATGAAATCCTCAGCGAGCCACAGCGAATCGCCATCCTTGCCAAAGAAATTGAAACCTATCGGGCAGGACAATTGGCCGCATTTCTCTTCGAGGGTCATTTGGGACAACAATGACTCGATTTTGTCTTGCTTTTTGCTGCACGAACAGAACAAGGCGGTGACAACCAATAATATAAAGAATCTTCTCAGCATCTTTCTTTTTTTATCACAAAACTTGCAAAACCTTCAAAACTGCTTTTTTGGCTGGGTTGGGGAAAGCCTGCCAACCGGCGGCTTTCCGGCGGCGACACGGTTGTGCGCCGCCCATCATAACTGCTGGTTTTGTGTGTTTTGTAGGTTTTGTTCCATCAAACCAAACGTCCAATCCATTCCTCGCGGTCGCCGGGGAGCATGTCGACGACGGGGATCTCCACCATCGTGTAGCAGCCTGGTTGCAAGCGCATCGTAGCGCGGGCCACGTTGACCAGCACCTGACCCGTCAAAGCGGGATTATTGATGCTCATGTTGAACTCCAAACGTTGGTTGGCGGTCTTGCCCGAGACGCCTTTGCGCACGAGATTTACGCCATGACCCATGTCGCGCACGGCATCGACGCTGTCGACGGCGAACACATGGGTCTCGTCGTTGGCGAAATACGGGTCAGCCTTGATGTCCTTGGTCACCTGTTCGAGGGTGGCGCCGTCTTCGAGTTCCACATACACCATACGGCGGTGAATGCCTTCGCCCAGTGGAATCGTAACGGAAAGCGCGTTTTTCACGCCTTTCTTGCCACGCACGCAGACGCTGTGACCCATTGACATGCCAGGACCGAAATTGGTGTACGACAAGCCTTTAGGCGCCAAACTTTGCATCAAGGTGCGGACGATGGAATCCGAACCTGGATCCCAGCCGGCAGCGATGACGCTCACGGTCTTTGTTTCCTTATTAATCGTCATCAGCTCGCGGCGATAGTCAACGATGGACGTATGGATGTCGAAGGAATCCACGGTATTGATGCCCAAAGGCAGGATTTGTTTGGCATATTCTGGGCAAGAGCGCGTCGGTGTAGCCAGAATCGCCACATCCACGTCTTTCAGTTCTTTTATGTCCTTTACGACCTCATATTGGCACAGTTCCAATGGTTTATTTTCGGCACCATTGCGGCGGACGATGCCCGCCACTTCGAAATCGGGGGCGGCTTCAAGGGCTTCGAGCGCGAAGCGGCCCACATTGCCGTAACCCACTACGGCGGCTCTAATCTTTTTCATTTGTTTGAGTTTTAAAGGAGCAAAATTAGGAAAAACACCCGAATGAAAAAGACATTTTTTTATTTTTGCACCCAAATTAGTTCATCGTAATGAAAAAACTGAGTCTCATCCTATTTTTGTTGGCCTCCACCCTATTTGTCCAAGCACAGGCCATCGAACA
>Ga0247608_10004246_pt1 | contig 16178 bp, 13 predicted proteins | sample 176DNAGHGlowgp2_FD_193490 | JGI IMG/M metagenome (GOLD analysis project Ga0247608, IMG submission 193490) | Sheep rumen microbial communities from Palmerston North, Manawatu-Wanganui, New Zealand - 1766 DNA GHGlow gp2 | ecosystem: Host-associated > Mammals > Digestive system > Stomach > Rumen ... | reverse complement strand
TCATACTCCTCACCGATATATACATCAATTGCATTGTCTCTGTCCGCTCTTCCGATTCCGTCCACAAACTGAAGCCCCAGTACCTTCGGACTCTGGCGAAGCATCCAGTTATCAGCCTTGGAACCCGCCAGACGGGTGCAGTGGATTCTGGACTGCTGTCCGGCACCGATACCGATTGCCTGGCCGCCCTTTGCATAGCATACAGAATTGGACTGTGTATATTTTAAGGTAATTAAGGAGATGATTAAGTCAATCTGTGCAAGTTCGGGAATCTCCTTATTTGCAGTAACGACATTGGTAAGAAGCTCTTTGTCAATCTTAAACTCATTTCTGCCCTGTTCAAAAGTGATTCCGTAAACATCCTTGTGTTCCAGCGGAGCCGGCATGTAATTCTCGTCAATTTTAATTACGTTGTACTTTCCGCCCTTTTTGGAGGAAAGGATTTCCAGCGCTTCGGGCTCATATCCGGGAGCAATGACACCGTCGGATACTTCTCTTTTGATAATCTTCGCGGTGGAAACGTCGCAGACATCGGATAATGCAATAAAATCGCCGAAGGAAGACATTCTGTCCGCGCCTCTTGCTCTTGCATACGCACATGCCAGGGGCGAAAGTTCACCGAGATCGTCCACCCAGTAGATTTTTGCCAGCGTATCGGTTAAAGGAAGTCCTACTGCGGCACCTGCGGGAGATACGTGTTTAAAGGAAGTTGCAGCGGGAAGTCCGGTTGCCTTCTTTAATTCTTTCACAAGCTGCCAGCCGTTGAATGCATCCATAAAATTGATATATCCGGGTTTTCCGCAAAGAACTTCGATGGGAAGTTCCCTGCCGTCGTTAACAAAAATTTTGGAAGGCTTCTGGTTGGGATTGCAGCCGTATTTTAATTCTAATTCTTTCATTTCGTTTCCTTTCCTGATTTATGTACCGTTTTTTATTTTATATTGCTTTTATACTGTCCTTATACTGACATTACTGATTCTTGTTGCAGATTCTGGTTTCGTATTTTCCGGTTTCGATATCGATGAAACGAACAAAGAGGGAAACCTTGTTATCCTCATTTAAGTTCTTCCATACAAGTTCGGTAAATTCATCAATATTTCCCCTGATATCTACCCATTCCGGCTCTCCTTCGAAGGAAGGAAGGGGATTTCCGTCACCCATATAAGTGTGGATGAAACGTCCCTCGCCCGCAAACGGTTTCTCATAAGCAAAAGTAAAGCGGTTGCATGCACTGTCTCTTCCGGCATCGGATTTTAAGATGGACATTGCGTAACTGTAATTTCCGTTCTCCACATGCATAATTCCTGAAATTCTCGGAGTCAGATTGGGAGCATCCGGCTCAAATTCACGGTTTCTTAAGCTCTGCTCAAACGTAAGCTGCTTGTCCATTCCCTCATAAATCGTATCGGTCTGGTCGCCGTTGGTAACAATGGTCTTGTTTCCGAGAACTCTGACCGGTGCATAAATAATCAGGGACGGGTCTTCCATCTTGGAAGGATCGAAAGCCTCGGTACGGATTCCCTCTCCTTCTTCCACGAATACACGGTTTCTGGAATTCGTACTTCTTCCCATAATAAAATATGCGCATACCGCAGATTTGCCGTCCTCGGATTTACCGATTACGATGCCTCTGCCGGGATACGCATTTTTGCCAAGTTCTGCTGCAAGTGATCTTTTTTCCATAGCGCTCTCCTTTTGCCTTAAAAATCGCAGTTTTCTTTTTGTTTTTTCTCCGGTTTTTTCATCGCCGGCTGAAAAACACATACACAGATAGAATAGCATTTTTCCCAAACAAAATCAATATTACATAAAAGAAGGGGCTGCCGAAAACGGCAGCCCCCGATAGGAGAATGTAATTATGAAACTTCAGTCAAAAGCCTTAATAATTCAACCCTAAGCACTTTTTTATTCGATGGAGATTAATTTCTTCTCCTCAGGTTTCTCTTCTTTTTCTTTCTTCGGAACATTCAGGGTAAGAATACCGTCCTTGAATGCCGCCTTGATGTCTTCCTGCGTTACGGCTTCCCCTACATAGAAGCTTCTTGCGAAGTTACCGTAGTAACGCTCTTTCCGGATGTAGTGACCTTCTTTGTCCTTTTCGTCCTTCTCGTTCTTGTGCTCGGCGCGAACGGTTAAGTATCCGTCCTTTAATTCCGCTTCCACATCCTCTTTCGTAAATCCCGGAAGTTCCATCTCGATAATGTATCCTTCCTCGGTTTCACGAATGTCAGTGTGCATGATTGCTGCGCCTCCGTTCGGATGACGGGCCGGTGCAAAGAAATCATCACCGAAGAAATCATCAAATAAATTATTGTTGTGTGTAAAAATACTCGGTCTTAACATAGTGCATGCCTTCTTTCTTTGTATACTGGGAGATATCGGTCTTATTACCAGTTGCATCGTCATTCCTTTCTGCGGTGTAGCTTTCCGGCTTCCATCTCGCTGTTTGTTTTGTTATATATATTATATAACACTTTTTGTTAGCACTGTCAATAGGTGAGTGCTAATTTTTTTAAATTCCGGCATCACCTTCGGTCTTTATCGATAAATTCAAGGATAATCGTGGCCGCTCCGACATAAATGAGTGTCCACACAATCAGCCATGCCCAGCACTTGTATACTACAAGCGCATCATGTTCAAACTGCGGATTCTGGTTCAGCTCGGCCGATTTTACAATAATCTGCTCCTTTAAGTCATTTTTTTCAATATAATCAAAGACAATTGTAAACGGTTCCGACCCGTCCTGCATTTTGATATGTTTCAGTTTATATGCACTGTTCCAGAGGCTGACCATGGGAAGCGAATTATAATCTCCCTGTGCACAGATTGCCGTTAACCCCCACTTGGTCACGGTTAAATTCGTAAACGGCATCACTTTCTGCGGAAGGCTGAAGAAAGATCCCGAGAAAAGAAGCTGTACAATTAACAAAAACGGCATAATCGTCATCGCTGCGGTCGTAGTTCTTGCAATTGTGGAAACAAGAAGTGCAAGCATATCCGAACAATATGTAATTAAGAAAATCGTAATGCCGAATTCCAGCATCGGATCATTGACTACCAGACTTGTTTCCGGCAGTTTAACCTTCATCATGTAGCATACAAAGATAATGATTAAGGACTGTACGGCACAAAGTACCGCCTGGTAGATCATATGAGCCACAATATAGGAACTGATATGGAGACCCGATCGGTGTTCACGCTTTATAATTGCACGCTCACGGCAGACAGACTGAATCGAATTGAAAAATCCGTTCCATACACAGATACATGCATATGCAAATGACGAAGTTAAGGTACCTTCCATGGATACAAAAAGATTCTTGCCGACGGTAAAGCTGACAAGACCCGCAATTACCGCGGACATCGGAAGCACCTTCCAGTCACTCTGGAAAACAAACATTCTGAACAGTTTTCCTAAATAAATAAAGGTTTGTGATACATGGCCGATATGACCTTTTTTTAAATTTGAATTAACATTTGTATTTTTCTCGCCCATCTTCATCAACCTGCCTTTTCCTGCATATGATCCGCATATTTTTCGACAAATTCATCAGCTCTTCCTTCTCCGCCTTCGTCTTTCTGGTTCACGGAAAGAAGAATCTCTTCCATGGACTTCTTTCCGAAGAATTCATACACCTCATCCACAGGACCGTACCATGCCAGACGTCCCGTTCTGGAAGCATCCTTTGCAAGAACGATAACATCATCAAATAAATCGATTACCCTGTCCGGCGTATGAGTGATTACAACTACGATTTTTCCTTCATCGGCAATAGCGCGGAGTTTTTCAAAAAGGCCTCTGGCAACAACACCGTCAAGACCGGAATCCGGCTCATCCAGGATAAAGAGGGACGGATCGGAAATATATTCCATTGCAATGGAAAGCCTCTTCCTCTGGCCACCCGACAGTTTATCTACCAGACTGTTTTCAATTGCCTTAAGACCGAACTCATTCAGTACATTTTCAATACGTTCCTTTCTTTCCGCTCTCGAAACACCGGACGGAAGTCTTAAGGATGCCGCATCGGAAAGCGTCAGCTTAACGGTATCCGTTCCGCGCATCAGATCCTGCTGCGGAACAAAGCCGATATCAAACAGCATTCTGGAATACTCGGTATAAATATTTCTGCCGTTCAAAAGGATTTTGGCATTCGCCTTCTCGTATCCCGTCACCGCATTCACAAACGTGGTTTTTCCGGCACCCGAACCGCCGAGTAACAGGACCATATGTCCCTTCGGAATGTTCATATGAATATCTTTAAGAAGTGTTTTCTTTTTGAAGAAATCGGTCGCAGTACGCTCGGTAATGTTAACGGAAAGGCCTTCGTTTTCCGGCCTTACTTCCTTTCCGAATACTTTTGCGCCTTCCTTATCAATCAGATTCAGTTCCTTTACCGGCTGGAATTTTTTGGAAAATCCCCAAATCAGCACGGTAATTCCTTCAAATAATACAAAGACAACCGCCCACTTTTTACTGCGCCCGAATACTTCCGTGAGTCCCGTGTAAACTCTGATTGCATATACGAACGCACCGATATATAAAACCAGATACGGAATCGCAAGGAAAACAACCAGATAGGGATACTCCGACAAAAAATTAAAAACAACCTGCATAATCAGAACCATTCCGCTGAAAAATGCATAAACCCTTCCTTCGTTCTCCCTGTCCGAGCACCGGCTGATCTGATATTCTCTCGCAAACGGAATAAACGCCCAGAACAGCTTGATTCCGCATTTTTTAAAAATCATCATATAGCCGATGGATACCAGCACTTCAAAAAACAGAGAACACGTATTTAATTGCATAAAACCTTCCTCCTATATTTCCACGCCTGCAAACTGCGAATAATATAATTCACTGTAAAAGCCGCCCTTTTTCAGCAGTTCTTCGTGTTTTCCCTGCTCAATGATGTGGCCGTCCTTCATAACCAAAATAATATCAGCACTGCGTATTGTTGACAAGCGGTGTGCCACAATAAACGTGGTACGTCCGTCCATTATTTTCTCAAAAGCATTCTGTATCTTAAGTTCCGTTCTCGTATCAATCGAAGAAGTCGCTTCATCCAGAATCAGCATCGGCGGTTTGGTTAACATAACTCTGCTAATACAAAGAAGCTGTTTTTGTCCCTGACTTAAGGAGGAATCATCAATCACTGTATCCAGTCCCTCCGGCAGACGCCTGATAAAGCTGTAAGCGTGCGCCTCTTTTGCTGCTTTAATAATCTCTTCGTCAGTGGCATCCGGACGTCCGAACGCAATATTTTCCCTGACCGTCGCATTCTTAATCCAGGTCTCCTGCAAAACCATGCCGAAACTTTCCCGAAGGGATCTTCTGCTGACTTCGTAAATATCCGTTCCGTCAATGAATATCCTTCCCTTATCCACATCGTAAAAGCGCATCAAAAGATTGATAAACGTTGTCTTTCCGCAACCCGTGGGACCTACAACGGCTACGCGGGTACCCTCGTTTACGCGAAGGGAGAAATTCTCGATTAACGGCTTTTCTTTTACATAGGAAAAATAAACGTCCTCAATGTCCATTGCCCCGCGTACACCGGTTAAGTGCTGCGGTTTTTCCTCCGACTCGGCGGGTTCCTCCAAAACTTCGAACACACGGTCCGCACAGGATAATGCATTCTGCAGTTCGGTTACGACACTTGAAATGTCGGTAAACGGTTTCATGTACTGATTCGCATATGCCAGAAGAATCGAAAGTCCGCCGATCGACAAATGCCCCTTTAAAATCATAAATGCACCCGTCAGCGCAACGCAGGCGTAAATCACTCCGTTCACTGCTCTCGTGGACGGATTCGTCAAGGAGCTGTAGAAAACCGCCCTGGTGGATGCATTTTTCAGTCTTTCGTTAATCTCGGAAAACCTCTCCTCCGCACGGCTTTCGTATCCGAACGCGTGCACCACTCTTGCACCGCCCACCATTTCCTCCGTAAGTGCGGTCTGCTGCCCTCTGATTTCGGACTGCAGCTTAAACATCTTATACGTACCGCTTGCGATAAATTTCGATACAAAGAAACTGATCGGGGTAAGACATACTACCAAAAGTGTAATCCACGGGCTTAAACGAAGCATGAAATAAAGGGTTGCAAGTATCGTGACAACTCCCGCAAAGAGCTGCGTAAAGCCCAGCAAAAGACCGTCCGAAACCTGATCCGTATCCGTGATAATTCTCGAAACCAGATCTCCCACACCCATCCGGTCCAGAAACGAAAGAGGAAGTTTTTGCAGCTTTCTTATCGCTGCCGCACGAATCTGCTTCACAATCCCGTAAGTCATGCGGTTGTTGACAATCCCCAGAACCCAGGTGAAAATCCCGGATGCGGAAAGCAGAATCAGAATCAGAATAATCTTTTGGTGAAGTCCGCCGAAATCCACATTTCCTTTTCCGGCAATCAGGTCGATTCCCTTTCCGAACAGAATCGGGATATACAGCTGGATTAAAACCGTTATGATATTTAATATAAGACTTAAAATAAAAAGTCCTTTGTAACGTCCGATAAACCGAAGGAGTTTTTTCATGCCGTGCCCTCCTTCCTCTGAGATGCGTGGATTTCCGCATAAATTTCACAGTTTTCCAGCAATTCTTCATGAGTCCCGCATCCCACGATTTCTCCGTCATCCATAACCAGTATCCGGTCCGCACTCTGAATGCCGGCGGTACGCTGCGATACTATGACGGTTGTGATTTTACCGTCCAGGGAATTCAATGCCCTTCTTAAATTCAAATCCGTTGCATAATCAAGTGCCGAAGAAGAATCATCCAGAATTAAAATCTTCGGATTGGCAACCAGCGCTCTTGCAATGGTAAGGCGCTGTTTCTGACCGCCGGAAAAATTTTTCCCGCCCTGTTCCACCATGTAGTCAAGGGCGCCTTCTTTTTTCTCAACAATTTCCCGTGCCTGCGCCAGTTCCAGGGCACGGTAAATCTCCTCATCGGTTGCATTTTCATTGCCGAATTTCATATTGTCACGGATGCTTCCCGCAAATAAAACCGCCTTCTGCGGAACCACCCCCACTATTCTGTTTAATTCTCCTCTTTTATACGATTTCACATCACGGCCGAAGACGGTGATTGTTCCCTCCGATGCATCATAAAATCTCGGAATCAGATTAACCAGTGTGGATTTGCCGGATCCCGTACCGCCGATGATACCGATGGTTTCTCCGGGATTGATTTCAAACCGGATTCCTTCCACCGCATTTTCTTTTGCACCGTGATAAGCAAAACTTACGTTTTTAAACGTAACCGCGGTATGCCGTAAATCTCCGCTCTCCGGGTTTCCGGTATTTCCGTTTCCGGTATTTCCGTTTTCGTCAAAATCCGGATATTCCATTCCCGGTTCGGTCCGAAGCACGGCGGAAACCCTGTCCGCACAGGCAAGCGCTTTATTGATGGTAATAATCAGATTTGCGAGTTTCACCAGTTCCACAATCATCTGAGCCATCAGATTATAAAGTGCAAGTAAATCTCCCTGCCCGATTTTTCCTTCATTCACGCTGCGTCCGGATACCATAAAGAGAATGCAGATTGCGATGTTAATCAACACATAGGTTGCCGGATTCATAACGGCGGATATGCGTCCGACAAAGAGGTTCATTTTCGTCAGGGCATCATTCTTTTTATCGAATTCCGCAACCTCTTCCGCTTCCTTGCAGAAGGCACGGATGACTCTCACACCGGTTATGTTTTCCCTGGTTGTAAGCAAAACACCGTCAAGGTGTTCCTGCACTTTTTTATACATCGGAATCGTAAACGCCATGATGACATAGATTACCGCCGTCAGAACGGGAATGCTGACTGCAAAAATCGCTGCCGCTTTCACATCGATTGTAAAAGCCACAATCATGGATCCGAAGACGATAAACGGGCTTCGGAGAAGAAGACGAAGAACCATGTTGACACCGTTCTGCACCTGCAGCACATCTCCCGTCACCCTGGTAATCAGCGTTTCCGTACCGATTTCGTCCAATTTTTCAAAAGATAATTTCTGAATATGTTTAAAAAGATTCTCTCTTACGGAGGATGCGAATCCGACACTCGCCCTGGCTGCAAAATACTGTGCAGTCACGGAAAAGCCCAGTCCGATTACGGCAAGAACAATCAGAAAAACAAATCTGATAACAATATACTGCCTGTCTCCGTTTTTGATTCCGTTGTTGATTATATCCGCAATGATAACGGGAACCAGCAAATCAAGAAGCGCCTCCACTAGTTTAAATGCAGGCGCTAAAATACTTTCTTTGGTATACGGTTTTAAATACCTGAGTAAATATTTCATTTTTTACTTAAGCTTCTCCGATGCCCTCCGCAATTCCAAGCATCACGATTCCGACAATAACCGCGAATACACATGCATACTGGGAGGCCTTTAATTTTTCCTTTAGGAAAATACGTGACAGAATCACGGACACGATACAGTAGGAAGCCACCATCGGTGCTGCAAGCACAGGCTTTCTGGCCATTGCAAATACGTAAAAAATCTGACCGAATTCCTCAAAACATGCAGCCGCGCCTTTATTCAGAATTTCCTTTTTTGCGAACGGATTATACGGTTTCTTCGTGCGGATTAACATGTAAATCCATGCGATGATTCCGGCAAGTAAAAAGGTCAGCCCGTAGAGAATCAAAACATCGATTTCACCGAGCCCCAGGCCGGTTTCCTCATCCAGAATAATTCCGTCTGCGGCGGTTCCGATTGTATCAAAGATACAGTAAAGAATCGGAAATAAAAGCGCCAGTGCACCGAACTGGTATTTCCGGTTTTGCTTCTTCTCTTCTCCGGTCTTTGCCAGTTCGTCTGCTTCTTTTCTAGAAAGCCGGTTTTCCACAACCGCAAGGGCAACAACACCCAGAATAATGATAACCGTTCCGACTATATTCAGAATCGAAAAATCTCCGAGATCATCATTCACGGTTCCGGTAATTGCAAAGAAAACAAGCATTGCAATCATGGAAAATGCACCGGATGCATTTTGTACGGGAGATACGATGGAAACCTCCAGATAACGGAGTCCCGCATAACCGATTACCATCGAGATTATGTAGGCAAGTGATGCAGGTGTATATTTTACCGCATTTACCAAAAGACTTCCGACACTGAATCCCGTTTCGGAAAACGGTAAAAGAATCAGTGCCACAACACCCATCACGAGACCTACCCAGACCGCGATTTTCAAATGTGAATATTTATCATCCGAATCCGTTCCCTTTTTATAAAAAAGATCTGCAAACCCCCATCCCAATAAACAAATCAGCGCAAAAACAAACCAGCTCATCTCAAATTACTTAACATAATATATAAAATTATGTAAACTCCTTTACTTCTTAATCTTTATTTTTTATCTTTATTTTTTATCTTTATTTTTTATCTTTATTTTTTATCTTTATTTTTTATCTTTACTTTTTTATCTTTACTTTTTTATCTTTACTTTTTATATCCTTACTTTCGGATGGTTTCCATCTTAATCGTATTGGTATTTCCGCTTCCGCCGTGAATCTGTCCGCCGGTCATAACCACATTGTCTCCGACACTCAGTCCGAATACTTCTTTCGCCTGATTTAAGTTCTGATAGAACATAACATCAATGGAATTGTATTCTTCACAGAGTACGGGAGTGATTCCCCAGCTTAAGTTCAGCTGTCTCCATACCTTTAAATCCGTTGTCGTACCGATGATATCGCAGGGGCAGCGGAACCGGCTGACCATACGCGCAGTCTTTCCGGATACGGAGTTCACAACGATACACTTTGCATCCACATCGATTGCCATCGCACAGGTCGCGTGGGAAATGGAATCCAGCGTGGAATTGATTTTGAATTCCGTATTCAGGAAACGCTTTTTGTAATCAATATGTTTCTCCGTATATTCCGCAATTTCCGCCATGTTGCGTACCGCATCCACGGGATGTTTTCCCGCAGCCGTTTCTCCGGAAAGCATAACGGCGGATGAACCGTCATATACGGCATTTGCAACGTCCGAAATCTCCGCTCTCGTCGGGCGCGGATTGGTAATCATGCTTTCGAGCATCTCCGTTGCGGTGATGACTCTCTTGCCGAGAAGTCTGCACTTCTGGATTAAAAATTTCTGAATCGCAGGTACCTCGACAAACGGTATCTCAACTCCGAGGTCACCTCTCGCAACCATGATTCCGTCTGCGATTTCACAGATTTCCTCGATATTGTCGACACCCGCACGGTTCTCGATTTTAGCGATGATATTAATATTCTCGCCTTCGTTTTCATCAAGAAGTTTCCGGAGTGCCTCCACATCCTGCTTCGTGGAAACAAAGGATGCGGCAACGAAGTCAACATCGTTTTCGATTCCGAATAAAATATCCGCCCTGTCCTGCTCGGAAATATAATCCCCCTTCATGACCTTATTCGGGAAATTCATACTCTTGCGGTCCGATAAAACACCGCCTGAAATAACCGTACAAACCGCATTGCAGTCTTTGATTTCCTTTACTTCGCAAATGACGAGACCGTTATTGACCAGAATTCTGTCACCGACATTCAGTTCCTCACAGAGGTGTTCGTAGTTGACGGAAACCTTCGTCTCATCACCCTCCACGTCTGCAGTGGTAAAGGTAAATTCCGCACCTTCTTCAAGTGTTACCTTATGATCCTTAAACGTCTTAATCCGGTACTCCGGTCCCTTCGTATCAAGCATAATCGGAATCGGCAGATTCAGTTTTTCACGCACCTGCTTTACGAGTGCGATTTTTTTCAAATGTTCTTCATGCGTGCCGTGCGAAAAATTCAGCCGTGCCACATTCATGCCCGCTTCACACATCTTTGTGAGTGTTTCCTCGTTTTCACAGGCAGGACCGATTGTGCAGATTATTTTTGTCTTTCTCATAGGGTATCCTCCCTTTTTCCTTTATTTCAAATAATTCCCGTTTCAAATACCTGTTACCGCGACGATTCTTCTGATTCAGCATTCCTGCGATAATCCGTCAACGATGTTTCAGGCCGAAATCATACATATTAATTATACATAAAATCCCTTCATTCGCAATTGTGGAAATGTCTAAAAATTGCTATAATACTGACGTATCCTGATACAGTTCGACAAACTCCGGAACTGTTCGAAATCGTTTTTCAAGAGGAAATAAAATGTCCGATAATTCTTACGAATCCTTACAGGAAATCGTGGAACATGAGAATAAAGATTATCCGCTCGGTGTCTACTATGTGGAGCCGGGTGAAATGTTTATGGAACACGTCCGCTGGCACTGGCATACCGAGATTGAAATCGATCTTGTAAAGGAAGGCTGTGCAAAATACCGGATCGGAGAACATACACAGCTTATCAGAGAGGGACAGGCCGTTTTTATCAACCGGAACATCATGCATTCCATCGAGGACGGGGATGACGGCAAATGCGTGATTATGTCCCTGATTTTCTCCCCCTCCCTGCTGTTTCCGGTGCAGGATTCTTCGGTTTCCAACAACTATTTAAAACCGGTCTTGGACGATCCGAAATTTAAATTCCTTGTATTTAATCCGAAGGAACGGTGGGACCGCGGCGTAATCTCCTATCTGGAGGATATCATTTATGCCAATCTTCAAAAGGAATTCGGTTACGAACTTCAAACGCAGAGTTTAATCTGTCAGCTTTGGCTTCTGTTTTTATCCAAAGCCACGCTGTCCCAACCGGACAAAATTGCGGAAACACCGAAACGTTCCATGACTGCGGATGAAATTCGCATTAAGGATGCCATTGTATTTATTGAGCAGAACTACCCCGACCCGATTACCCTGGATGACATCGCCGGCTCCATTCACGTCAGCAAAAGTGAATGCTGCCGTTGCTTTAACCGCGCGGTTAACATGACTCCGTTTGAGTATCTGATGCACTACCGCATTTTAAAAGCCGCCGATATCATTCAGCGGAATTTAAAAAATCCGATCCCGATTTCAGAGCTTGCAATCAGTGTCGGATTTAATAATACCAGTTATTTCAATAAACGGTTCCGCGAATACTTCGGCTGCACTCCCACGCAGTATCGTAAGATGGCGAAAACCGAACACCGTGACAGCCTCGGAACTTTCGGTCTGTCACTGTCTCATATTTAATATCCGCTCTCGTTCATCTTAAGCAGTTTTGCAGCCTGGTCCGCTGCAATACATGCATCGATGATTTCCTGGATGTCTCCGTTCATGATTTTATCCAGTTTGTAAAGCGTCAGGCCGATTCTGTGATCGGTCACTCTTCCCTGCGGGAAATTGTAGGTTCTGATTTTCTCACTTCTGTCTCCCGTACCTACCTGGGAACGGCGAAGTTCCGCTTCCGCATCGTGCTTTTTCTGCTGCTCCAGATCGTATAATTTCGCACGAAGAAGGGCAAATGCTTTTGCCTTATTCTGAATCTGCGATTTCTCTGTCTGGGAATAAATAACGATACCGGTCGGCATATGGGTTAAACGAACCGCAGAGTCGGTCGTATTGACACACTGTCCGCCGCAGCCCGAAGCACGCATGACATCGATACGGATATCGTTATCGTCAATGACTACGTCCACTTCCTCCGCTTCCGGCATAACCGCCACACTTGCGGTGGATGTATGGATTCTTCCGCCCGACTCGGTCTCCGGAACACGCTGTACACGATGAACACCGCTTTCGTATTTCATTACGGAATAAGCCCCGTTTCCGTCAATCATGAATTCCACTTCCTTCATGCCGCCGATTCCGGTATCTTCCGCATTAATTGTCTCTATCTTCCAATGATGTTCTTCCGCAAAATGGACATACATACGGTAAAGTTCCGCAGCAAACAATGCCGCTTCCTCACCGCCTGCACCCGCTCTGATTTCCACGATTACGTTCTTTTCATCGTTCGGATCTTTCGGAAGGAGTAAAATTTTTAATTTCTGCTCCAGATCTTCCACTTTTTTCTTTGCATCGGAAAGTTCTTCCTTCAGCATCTCCCTCATCTCTTCATCCGATTCGGACTCAAGCATGGAAAGGGAATCCTCGATATCCTGTTTTGCTTTTTTATATCCCGTATATGCTTCCACAATGGGAGCCAGGTCGCTTTGCTCTTTCATCAGTTTCCGAAACCGTCCCGTATCGTTCGCAACATCCGGAGACTGCAGTTCAAGCATCAAATCTTCATAACGGTGTACCAGATCTTCCAATTTATCAAACATATTCTCACCTCACCTGTCATCAACAAATCCGCCTGCATCTTTATCAGACCTGCTAATAAAAATGCGCTCTGACAACTCTGTCGAGTCCGGCCAGGTCTTTTAAAACTTCCACGTTTTTATATCCCTCTTTCATAAACAAATCCCGTACCGCGGGTCCCTGGTCATATCCGATTTCCATGTAGATAATGCCGTCCCGCTTTAAATATTCTTTTGCCTTACCGGCAAGGATTTTATAAAAATCCAGGCCGTCCTCTCCTCCGTCCAGCGCCCTTTCCGGCTCAAAATCCCGGACTTCCGGATCCAGTGTTCCGATTACTTTCGTGGGAATATAGGGCGGATTTGAAACGATTCTGTCATACTTTCCGGTTACCCCGGAAAACATATCCGATACCAGAAACTCCGCCGTTTCGGAAAGTCCGAGAAGTTCCGCATTTATGCGGGACAGTTCCACGGCTTTTTCACTTAAGTCCACTCCCGTCCCTCTGCAGTCATTGCTGTAATGAAGCAGGGAAAGCAGAATACATCCCGTTCCGCAGCACACATCCAGAATCTCCATTCCGTCATGCAGATCCTTCATTGCATCTTCCACCAGGGTTTCCGTATCCTGTCTCGGAATAAGGGTGTCCGGTGCCGTTTTGAAAGAAAGTCCCATGAATTCCTGTTCCCCGAGGATATACTGAAGAGGCTCTCTCTTTTCCCGTCTTGAAAGAAAAGCCTCAAATGTCTTTTCCTCCTCCGGCGTCACTTCCCGTTCGGGATGCGCATATAAAACGGTTCTGTCCGTTTTGCAGACAGACTCCAAAAGAAGCCTTGCATCAAGCCCGGCTTCTCTTACGCCACTTTCTTCCAGACGTTTTACACTGTTTTTATACAAATCGATGTATCTCATTTTACCGATTGCTTGCCCGGTCCACTTCGTTCATGAGTGCTTCCATGGTTTCTGCATCCATCTCCGCATCCTCATCGTCATCAAGCCAGCCTTCTTCCTCACCGGAGGGTACATAGCCGAAATTTTCTTTTAAATATTCCTTCCAGTCAAAAACCGCTTCCACCGCTTTAATTGCAACTTCCGCCATATCCTTGTCCGGCTCTTTGGTGGTCAGAGACTGAAACCAGAGTCCCGGCGCGGAAACCACTCTTGTAAACCAGTTGTCGTATTTTCCCATTGCGCGAAGCACTTCATAGGAGATTCCCGCAATAACCGGAATCATCAATACACGGATTCCGAGTCTTAAAAAGGGAGAATCCACGCGAATAAAGAAAAACAGCACGATGGAAATCATCATGATAAAAAGAATAAAACTGGTTCCGCAGCGTCTGTGACGTCTGGAGGAACGCATTACATTCTTTACGTTTAACGGTTTTCCGTTTTCCACGCAGTTAATACATTTATGCTCAGCACCGTGATACATAAAGGTTCGCTTTATATCCTTCGAAAGAGAAATAAGAAGGATATAGAGAACAAAGATCAGAATTCTGACAAGGCCTTCAAGAATGATAATCAAAGACTGATTCGCAATAAATCTCTCCAGGACAAAATGCGAAATCAGGGCGGGAGTTACAAAGAACAGCCCGATTGCAAGCAGGAGAGCAAAAAGAATCGTAAATGCATTCACAATGCTTTCCGCCTTATTTCCGAACAGCTTTGTCATGAAACGGTCAAAACCGGTCTCTTCCTCTTCATCTCCCACGTAATACTCCGCAGAAAGAGAAAGAGTCTTCATTCCGAGACGCAGCGAATCGACAAAAGCAAAAATACCGCGAATAAAGGGAACCTTGCGGATTCCTTTTAAATTCTTTTCATCTGCACAATCCGCCAGAACCACTTCAATCTGCTTGTCCGGTTTGCGAACCGCAACCGCATAACGGTCGTTGTTTCGCATCATGATTCCTTCCATAACGGCCTGTCCGCCGATTCCGGAATATTTCGCTTTTCTTTTTTTCTTACTCTTTGACTTTGTTGCCATTTATTTATCCCTTATCGCAAAAACAGGATGTAATGAAAAAAAGGTTGAGGTTTCGGGCCCCAACCTTTTCCTGATTATTTGCTTTCTACACCGTATTTCTTATTGAACTTGTCAATACGTCCTCTTGCTGCTGTAGCTTTCTGCTGACCGGTATAGAATGAATGACATTTGGAGCAAACTTCTACGTGAATGTCTTTCTTGGTCGAACCGGTTACGAATGTATTACCGCAGTTACAGGTAACGGTTGCCTGATAGTACTCAGGATGGATTCCTTCTTTCATTATTTTCACCTCTCTATGTCTTTTAAACCTTATTATGCTTTTATGACAGCTTATTGATTATAACACGATGTGTCTGCATGTGCAAGAAAAATTTATTAAAACCACTTCAGTTTTTTCACCATGTCCGAAAACTCCCTGTTATTGCGAGTTCTGGAGAACAAATCAATGGCTTTGTCGGCTGCCTCTTCCGGTTTCAGGCCGTTAAATGCCTTCCTTAAAATATTGATTGCCTCAAGTTCATCCGGCGTTAACAGAAGATCTTCCCTTCTGGTTCCGGACTTCGGAATGTCAATTGCGGGGAATACTCTCTTTTCGGACAGTTTCCGGTCGAGAACCATTTCCATGTTACCGGTTCCCTTAAACTCCTCGTATACCACATCATCCATCTTGGAGCCCGTCTCCACAAGCGCCGTTGCAAGAATTGTAAGGCTTCCGCCCTCTCTCATGTTTCTTGCCGCACCGAAGAAACGCTTCGGCATATGAAGTGCCGCAGGATCGAGACCACCGGAAAGGGTACGTCCGCTGGGCGGTATTACCTGGTTATAGGCACGCGTCAGACGCGTAATGCTGTCAAGCAGAATGATGACATCCTTTTTGTGTTCTACCAGCCTCTTCGCACGCTCTATTACCATCTCCGCAACTCTCTTATGATGTTCCGGGGTTTCATCGAAGGTGGAATAAATCACCTCCACATTCGGTCCCATAATAGCTTCCTTGATATCCGTAACTTCCTCGGGACGCTCGTCAATTAAAAGAATA
>Ga0247608_10004245_pt1 | contig 16179 bp, 14 predicted proteins | sample 176DNAGHGlowgp2_FD_193490 | JGI IMG/M metagenome (GOLD analysis project Ga0247608, IMG submission 193490) | Sheep rumen microbial communities from Palmerston North, Manawatu-Wanganui, New Zealand - 1766 DNA GHGlow gp2 | ecosystem: Host-associated > Mammals > Digestive system > Stomach > Rumen ... | reverse complement strand
GCGTCGCCCGACAAAAAGAAAAAGACCAACAGGGAAAAACAGCGAGAGTTTTACCGGAAAGAGACAAAGCGAAAGCCGGTGGAATCCATTAAAAGCGGGGTGAATATCCCTTTATATGAGGCAAAAACTATAGCTGCTGCAGGGGTCGAATTTATGCATGCCGTGAACGGCGAAGAGGATGATAACAGCGCCACAGAAGCTGCCGGAGCCGGGATAAGAAGCGGTAGCAGAATACAGGATTTTGTGGAAAGAAGAGTAAGCAGGAACCTGAAAAAGAAAGGTGCCGGAAAAGAGAGCAGAAACAAAGCTGGAAATAAAACCGGAGAGAAAGCTGGAAAGAATGAAAGAAATAAAGAGGAAAAGAAAAAAACCGGCGGACGTGATTTCCAAAAAGAAAAAAGCTTCGGCAGGAATAAGAAAAGTCTGGATGAAAAAGAGTTAAGAAAGGGATTCCAGAAGAAGCGGAATAAACGCCTTTATGCAAAGGAATTCAGAAAGAACAGGGAAAGGGCGGAAAAGGCAGGAGAGATAGTACGGGAAACAGCGGCAAAGACCGTTGCTGCAGCAAAGAGGCTCGCAGAACTTGCAGCAAGCCACACTCATGTGCTGATAGCAGCCGGGGTTATAGGGATCATCTTCCTTGTGATCATGACGGGGATCACATCCTGCGCAGCCATGTTCGGAGGCGGGATCACGGAGGTAATGGCATGTTCATACCAGACACTTCCAAAGGAAATCGATGCGGCAGATGAAGCCATGACCTTAAAGGAAATGGAACTGCAGGAAAAGATTGACAGGATAGAAACTGATTATCCCGGATACGACGAGTACAGCTACAATCTCGCTGCCATAGGTCATGATCCCTTCACCCTCATAAACTACCTGTCTGCAAAGTACGTGGAATTCACGGCGGCAGATGTGGAAGCTGAAATAGAGCGGCTCTTTAATGAAATGTACGACCTCGATATAAGTGAAAGGGAAGAGACCAGAACAAGAACCGTTACAAAGACGAGGACAGTTACGAAGACCAGGACGGTCACAGATCCGGATACCGGCGAAGAGATTGAAGAAGAGTATGAGGAAGAAGAGGAATACGAGGAAGAGGAGGAGTACACGGTATCTATCATTGAAGTCACCCTCACAGTAACGCCTCTTGAAAACGTTATAGCAGGAGATCTTACCGGGGAAACCGGACAGCTTTACGAACTGTACCGGACAACAAATGGGGCGAGACAGGAGTTTTACACTCCCCTGGATCTTGACTGGCAGAGCTACATCAAAAGCTATTACGGATACCGGAAGCATCCGATGACCGGGGAAAGACAGTTCCACAGGGGATTGGATATATCGGTCCCCGAAGGAACAAATGTCTATGCTTCCCAGAGCGGAACTGTTGTCGTAGCGGACTATGACGAGGACTATGGCATATACATAGTCATAAAGGACAGCAGAGGGTATGAAACGAAATACGCCCATCTGGAAAGTAGCAGCGTAAGCACGGGGCAGACAGTCCGGCATGGTCAGCTTATTGGAAAGACTGGAAGCACGGGAAGCATAACAGGAAGTCATCTTCATATTGAGTGTCTGTATAACGGGGAGTACTTTAACCCGTTATTTTATTTTGAAAACGGGGAAGGAAGCCTATATGATTCCGGCGCTCCGGAAGTCCCGGCAGACGGCGATGTGAGGGCACTTATTAATGAAGCGGATAAGTATATCGGATACCCCTATGTCTGGGGCGGGAGTAATCCCACTACAAGCTTCGACTGCTCAGGCTATGTATGCTGGGTACTCACTAACTCAGGCTTTGCTGATATGCCGAGAACCACAGCCCAGGGAATCTATAACAGATGCACACCCATAAGCGCAGAAGAAGCAGAAGCCGGCGACATCATCTTTTTCACGGGAACCTACAAATCCGGAAACCCGGTCTCCCATGTGGGGATATACTGCGGGAACGGGATCATGGCACATGCAGGCGACCCGATCAAATACAGCAATATCAACACAACATACTGGCAGTCCCATTTCTATGGATTTGGCAGGGTTAAAAGAAACCCGTAGGAACAGGACATACAAAGAAAGGCGGAAAAATGAAGAATAAAGAAGTAATACGTAAAAAGCTTGAAAGGATCCGTAAGAAGATCGCGGAAATGAAAGCAACTGAAAAGGAAGCGGAAGATGAGTTCAGGGCAGCCGAGGATGCAGAGAAGCTGGACATCATCCACAAGACCGGCATGACACCTGAGCAGCTTATCTTCTATAACGGCTTAAAAAGGGAAGAAATAGAAATGATACTGGAAAGGAGAATGGAAAGGGTAAATGTACAGAAAGATAACAGGGATGAGTAAAAGAAAAAAGGTAACGCTTATTGCAAGACTGATGGCAGCCCTTATGGTGGCGGTAGTCCTTATAATATCGGAGTTTGTCTATATCTTTGCTTTAAGGTCCGCAAGGGTAAGGGCATACGCCGGGGAAATAGACGGTGACACGATAGTAATCCCCACGGAGGATCCGGAGGAAGATGAAGAATCGGAACCTGTAAAGCCGATAGTAAAGATCACAATAAAAGAACCGTTAGAATGGCACAGGAAATTCGCCAGAGTAAAGATCTCCGCTGAAGACATAGCAGACAGCGGAGATTTTATTTTGGCAGAAGCGAAGGCAAAGATAGGAAACAGCGGAAGCTGGACTGACATCACGGACTCAATGGAGATTGGGATAAGCGAGGACTGCGTAATATACGTGGAAGTTACGGACACCAAGGGCAGGACATACAGCAAAAATAAAAAGATCAGCTGCTTTGATAACACGAAGCCCACTCTTAACGCTGCGGTAAACAACGGGAGCCTCACTATTGAAACAAACGATGAAGATTCAGGGGTAAAGGCAGTCTATGTGAACGGCTTTGAGTTTAATGATCTAACGGAAGGAAGCATAAATATCCGTATGCAGCAGTTCGACACAGGATACGAGAATTTCTCGATCCAGGCTATGGATAACGCCGGGAACCTGTCAGAGACCTATAAGGTTAAGAATCCATATTACAGAAAGAAGGACGGCTCCGGTAAAGAGGCAAAGATCCTTCCGGACAGTGCCAGCCCCACGAAACCTGCGGAGGCTGTGGCAAATGTCACGGATCACATAAAGACCGACGGGGATGGGAATACCCTTAAAAATGTCAGCAGTAACAGCTTGGAAAAAGCTGAAAGCAAAGAGAATGAAAAGAAGAAAGCTTTTGCAGAAGCAGACAGGGAGGAAACAGGAAAAGTAGAAACTGAGCCCGGAAAAGGCAGGGAGTTCTATACCATCGAAGCAAAGAGCGGAAAGGTATTTTATCTCATTATCGACCGGGACGGGGAGAATGAGGAAGTGCATTTCGTAACGGACATCACGGAGAATGACCTTCTTAACGTGACGGATGACACAAGCGGAACCCTTCCCCAGAATGCGGCATACACGGATACTGACGGAACGGTAAATGACAGCGCACTTCCGAACAACAATATCCTTCCGGACAGCCTTATCGGGAAGGTTTCAGAGAGTCCCGGAATAATGGGAACTGAGGAAACAGAAGAAAGCGCTTCAACCGAAGCTCTGTCAGAGGATGAGATCCCCTGGGAGGAAAAGGAAGAAAGCCCGTTTGGAAAGATCGCTTTCATCGTGATAACCGGTGTACTTTTCGGAGCAGTTATCTTCGCTGTTAAGAAGATAAGGAATAATCCGGATGACCGGTATTACGAAGATGAGGACGATGAAGACGAGGATGGGGAAGAATACCCACAAGAGGAAGAAAGCGAAGAAAAGAACGTGGAGGATGCTTTCTTTGACGAAGCGGATGATGAAGAAGCGAAAGAAAGATATGAAAAAGATACAGACTATGAAGAGGAGGAAGACGATACATGGATTTAATAATAACTGAAAAGCCCAGTGTGGCTGAAAACATATGCAAGGCTCTCGGTATAAGCACCGGGAGCAAAAGCAAAGGATACTTTGAGGGAGGAGACAGAATAGTCTCCTGGTGCTACGGGCATCTTATTGAACTTGCAGAGCCTGCGGAATACGGGAAAGAGTATAAGAAGTGGAACTATGAAAGCCTTCCCATAATACCGGAAATATGGAAGTACGGCGTAAAGGCTGACACAAGGGAACAGTTCGAAGTATTGAAATCCCTTATGGGAAGGGATGATGTAGAAGCTATAGTCCTTGCAACCGACGCTGGGCGTGAAGGGGAACTCATAGGAAGGCTTGTCTATGAGACGGCAGGCTGCAGAAAGCCCATGAAGAGACTCTGGATCTCATCCATGGAAGAAAAAGCCATAAGGGAGGGCTTTAAAAACTTAAGACCTGCGGAAGAGTATGACAATCTCTTTAGTTCTGCAAAATGCAGACAGGAAGCGGACTGGCTTGTGGGAATAAACGGGACAAGACTCTTTTCCGTGCTTTACGGCAAGACCCTAAAGGTCGGAAGGGTACAGACCCCCACCCTTGCAATGCTTACCGACAGGGAAATGGAGATCACAGGATTCAAGAAGGAACCCTTCTATACCGTGCATCTTACAAAAGACGGACTTGATGCCAGGACAGAAAAGATAAGGGATAAGGAAAAGGCAGAAGAAGTAAGAACCAAGTGCGATGGAAGAAATGCGGAGATCCTTTCAATAGAGAGGGAAGAGAAGGCTCTGGCGGCCCCGAAGCTCTACGACCTTACTTCATTACAGAGGGATGCCAACAGGCTCTTCGGTTTCACGGCAAAGCAGACTCTGGACTACACCCAGAGCCTCTATGAAAAGAAACTTGTTACATATCCCAGAACCGACAGTCGGTATCTCACGGATGACATGGAGAAAACCGCAGGGGATGTACTGAAAGCTGCAGCCGTTCTGTTCAGTTTTACCGGGAATATGGAATGCGCAGATTACTCAAAGATCCTTGACAGCAGTAAGGTCAGTGATCACCACGCCATTATTCCCACAGTTGAGATTGCCGGTATGGAAAAGGGATCCATACCGGAAACGGAGATGAAGATCCTCTCACTCATAGCTGCCCGGCTTGCCATGGCAGTATCAGGGAAACACTGCTATACCGCTGTAAAGGCCACTATTACCTGTGAAGGAGAAAAGTTTACCGCAATAGGTAAAACCGTGACAGAAAAAGGCTGGAAGACCATAGAGGAAGAATTCCGGAAAGAAGCCGGGCTTAAGGGAAATAAGGATGATGAAGAAAAAGCCCTTCCGGAATTATTTGAAGGACAGATCGTAGAAACAGTAAAGGCTGCCTGCAGGGAGGATTTCACAAAGCCTCCGAAGCACTATACGGAAGATACCCTTCTTTCCACCATGGAAAAAGCCGGAGCATCGGATATGGAGGATGATGTGGAGCGAAAGGGCTTAGGAACCCCGGCGACCCGTGCGGATATCATAGAAAAACTCATAAACGACGGTTTTGTGAAGAGGGAGAAGAAGCAGCTCCTCCCCACTGATGACGGAATGAAGCTTATTACCGTCATGCCTGAAATCGTCAAATCCCCGATGCTCACCGCAGAGTGGGAGAATGCCCTTTCAAAGGTTGCAAAGGGTGAATTATCCCCGGAGGAATTCATGGAGGGGATCAAAAACGTGGTAGAGGATCTTGTAAACACATACCACGAAGTCGGGGATCAGGATAAGGCCTTGTTCGGAGGAAAGACAAAGAGTATCCTCGGGAAATGCCCGAGATGCGGGGAAGATGTGATCAGCGGAAAGTACGGCCCCTATTGCACAAGAAAGTGCGGAATGAAATTCGGGAGAGCCATGGGAAAGACTCTGACAGATGAGCAGGTATCACTTCTCCTTAAGGGAAAGAAGATACTTCTTAACGGCATAAAGAGTAAGAAAGGCAATACCTACGACGCTTTTCTTACGCCGAAGGGCATAAGTAACTTCAGCTACACCGACAAAAACGGACAGGAGATAAGCGGATTCCAGTTCGACTATCATATGGAATTCCCGGATTGACCTCATATTAACGCCTTCCCCCTTTGGTGGAAGGTGGCCCGAAGGGCCGGATGAGGGTTTTAAGAAAGAGAGGAAAAATGGACAATAAAATGACACTCGAACTCACCTTTGAACAGATGGTGCAGTTCATGAATTTCATAAGAGAAGACGTGATAGTTAACGTGACAATAGACGAAGAAGGGGGTGATAAGGATGACAGAAGAGAAGAAGTATAAGCTTGATCAGGTCAGCGTCAGATTAAAACTCTGTGAGGAAACGCCTCTTTACAGTACGGAGGCTATCGACTCTCCTAGAAAAGCCATAGATGTCATGAAAAACATGATGATGGAACTTGACCGTGAATATGTCTGCATAGTAAACATCGATAACGGCGGGAGACCCATAAACTTCAACGTGGTCAGCATCGGCAGCGTCAACGCCGCACCCTTCACTCTGCGTGAAATCCTAAAGGCAGCTATCCTCGCCAATACATCAAGTATCCTTATGCTCCATAACCACCCGGGCTACCGTGCAGAGAAGCCAAAACCCAGCAGGGAGGATGACTGCTCCACATTAAGGGTCATGATAGCCGCTGATTTCATGGGGATCCCGCTCCGAGATCACATCATAGTGTCCGGGGGAACTGGAAGCTGCTATAGCTACAGGACTGAGTACGGGGACAAATTCAATCCGATGGATATGGGAAAACTCCTCGGGGAAGGAGGACTGGATGCAGTATTCGCAGAGCCTGACAGATCCAAGGAGTATAAGCCTCTTGCCAAGGTCGAAGAACTGGAAGAGCAGAACTATAACCAGATAGATAATGTCCTGAATAACACAAAGCCCGTGAAAGCAGTCAGACCGGAATACCGCCCCTCTGTCATAGAACGGATGAAAGCAGGGAAAAAGGAACTGGATGCCCGGAATGCCGCAAAGACACAGGAATCACATAAGCTGAACACAGAAATGGCCAAATAAAATCACAGCGGATAACCTCGCCTTGGCGTGGTTGTCCGCTGTTTTGATATATAATGAAAACTATGAAGATTATCATAGCTCCTGCGAAGAAGATGCGTCAGGATGACGATACCATACCATATAAGGATCTACCTGTATTTCTGAGTGAAGCTGAGACCCTTATGAGGTGGATGCAGGGAAGGTCATACACTCAGTTAAAGAAGCTCTGGAAGTGCAATGACAGCATAGCTGAACTGAATTTCAACAGGCTCAGGGATATGGATATACATAGAAGGCTTACCCCGGCAATATTGGCGTATGACGGGATTGCATACCAGTATATGGCTCCGAATGTGTTCGAGAATAACGCATTCTCATATGTTGAGGAACACTTGCGGATACTTTCCGGGTTCTATGGGGTTTTGAAACCTATGGACGGAGTGGTTCCCTACAGGCTTGAAATGGAGGCAAAAGCCAATATAGACGGGAAGAACCTGTATGAATTTTGGAACCGGAAACTGTATGATGAAGTCATAGATGAAAGCAGGATCATAGTAAACCTCGCCTCAAAAGAGTACTACAGATGCATAGAGAAATACCTTGAGCCCGGAGATAGATTTATAACCGTGATTTTCGGAAACCGTGATGGAGACCGGGTAATTCAAAAGGGAGTATATGTAAAGATGGCCAGGGGTCAGATGGTCAGACTTATGGCTGAAAACAACGTCCAGGATCCGGAAGAGATAAAGGATTTTGATGTACTTGGTTTCAAATATAATGAGGGTATTTCGGATGAAAAAACATATTTCTTTTTAAGATGAAAAACATATATGGAAACAGTGATTCGTATGTGAACGAATGGAGAGTATTCCGCCTCGATTATGTTGATAAATCGAGGCGGAGAATAAAAGGAGTACATAGCGGAGATGTTATTTATATGCATTGCATTCATCTCTAAGTACACATTTGTTACAAGATGGATTTGCAGTACAGATTTCTCCCTTCCCGGTAGCGCAGAAACACCAGAACATATAGTCGAGCTGAGCCATCCAGAGACCGGTTTCATCGGAAAGCTGTTTCATGGCATTTATCACTTCTTCGTTTGTTGCTTCCTCATATCTGGAAAACCCGAGTCTGTTGTGGCCAAGGATCCGCTTCATATGGACATCCGGTTTTGCTCCGTCCACGCCAACATTCCTTAAATACTCCCATATAAGAGCCTCACCCATCTGTCTAAGCTTATACTTTGATCCTGGATCAGAAAGCAGTTTGACGATCTCAAGCTGCGGACGGGAAGTGACAAAATTATCCATACTTCCATATTCGGATACGATACGTTCCATGGTATCAATGTTGCCATGAAGAGCCTTCATCTGGTTGTTTGTGAGCCTGCTCCTGCAGCGAAGCCGGGCAAGGCCATTCACATAGTACTGGAAATCGTGCTTCCTGATCTCATCCGGATCATAATAGAAAAACAGCTTATCAATACCCGGCATATTCCTTTCGATATTAGCCCATACGGTCTGCGCAGAAAGGAGAGAGTATATCATTCCCTGAATATGTTCAGATAAAGGAAACTCCCTTCCTTTTGCACGCTGATCCATCTTGCTTTCTTCATTATCAATGTCTATGATTCCTCTTTCTTCCAGATAGTTCTTTACCTTTAATACTGTATCCTTATTCATGTCTCTTCCTCCTTCTGTTTTGTGTAGGTAATGCTTCCCAGCGTAAATGTTTGAATTTTCTGTTCAGGAATGTGTATCTTTCATAGGAACAGGCGTTAGCGAAAAAGTGATGGAAGCGGTTCCATATCCTTGCCTGGCGGTATACTGCATTCACGGAATCCCGGTCCTTTGCTTCTGCCATCTTCTTCCCGACCTGTTTTATGATGTTAAGTTCTTCTTCGATGATCGTCATAATTCGTTCCTCATAGATTGCCTCGGGCTCCAGGGCTGAATGATTGGTTCCTTGTCAATCAGCTTAATGGAAATATACAACGACTGTGGTATAATTTTGTCACCTGGGAGCGGACAAATGGTATGAGAGAAGAAAAAAATACTGCTATGGTATTAGAAGAACTGAATAATGCGACAACGCTGAGAAAAGGCCTGAGTACCATAGAAGACAACAAGAATAACTTTGTTAAGATCTCTTTTGGTGAGTATTTTAATCGATATCTGGCCAGTCATAGTGAACTGAGACTTGCAGATATTATCAGGGATTCAGGGCTTAGCCGCCAATATGCATATTCGGTAGCGGATGGTACTAAGAACGCCAGCAGAGATAGAATAATAGCTCTCTGTTTTGCTGCCGGAATGAATAGAAATGAGATGGATCATGCTCTCATTCATGCAGGGCATAGCGTTTTATATCCCAAAGATAACAGAGATGCCTATATTATTGTGGCAATAGCTAGCAAATGCCGTGGAGACAGGGAGATTGTAACCGCAACAGACTTATCAATCTTTCTTGCTGAAAAGGGGCAGGAACCACTGAATATATGATCAGATTGCTGAGATTGCCTGTTCGAACTCCTCAATGGACTGATATCTGTTTTCCGGATCCATTTTGACGGACTTTTCAATTACACTCTTGTATCTGCCGGGAGAAATTATCTGGGAGGCATATAATCCTGTAATAAGATAATTGAGGGTAGCGCCTAGACCATATATATCGGTTGCAGGAGAGGACGACCCATATCCAAGAAGCTGCTCAGGGGCAGCAAAGTACTGAGTTCCGTATAGGACAGTATCCTCGCTGGTGTTTTTTCGGGCTTCCTTTGATGCATTAAAATCAATCAGGAATACCTGACCATCTTTGGTAAGTATAATGTTGGATGGCTTTATATCCCGGTGAATAAGCTGGGGAATCATATGATGGAACTGTTTCAAGATCCTGCAGAGCTCCATAATAATCCGTCCTGCCTCGTTTTCTTCCAGAATTCCCTTTTCATTAACTATTTCGTAAAGGGTTTTACCATCTATATATTCTTCAATCGTGTATAGCGTATCGCCGGATTTGTTGATTTCAATGAGCTTGGGAATACCATAAAAGTTAGATTCCTTGAGCTTTATAAATACATCATAATTATAGACGGAATACTTCTTGCGGACACACAGCCTGCCGTTATTCCGGTCTCTTATCAGGGTAACATTATCCTTGTTTTTCAGATTCTGTAAAATTTCATATTTGCTTTTTGTTTCAGGGTCAATCCTATTCTGCCAGAGAAACTCGGCAAAATAGTCCAGATCCCTGCTATAGTATTTTATGTCATTTCTAAGGTTGCTGCTCTTTCTTTTAGCAGCGGTCAGCAATTCTATGACCCGTTCTTTGGCTTCCTGCAGAGTCAGTTCGTCCTTAAACCAGCTAAGAAAGTCCCGGGGATCTTTTCTTTCCAGATAAAACGTGTCCCTGACCGTAGTTTCAGTATTACTGTCCGAATTGCTGTATCCATCCCTGAGAAGGCATTTTTTTACATGATCAAAATATGGAATCCAGTATTTATCCTGATAACTGTTTCCGTTACGTGTCCTTCCCTTGGAAGGAGCAGATGTAATGGAGTTATCAGGATTTTGTTTAAGAATTTCCACAGCATTTTTTATTTTTGGTTCAGGAATAAAAACGGCATAAGGCCTTTTGGAATCAGAACTGTTGTCATCGATAGGGAGGGATAACTGTCGGGATAGATTATTGGCATCTGTCTTGCAACAAAAGAATACCACTCCGGTCTTATTCCATTTTGAACGGGTTCTATATCCAATGGAGGTTTCGCTGGACAGAATAGCGTAGGGAGAGGAATCATTAAGATTCACTTTCTTAAATACAAGCCCCTGATTTTCCATGTAGTCCTTAAGTTCGCTGATGATTCTTGCAGAATTACCGCTTTCTATTCCAAACATTATTCGTTCCCCTTTCAGTAAGATTACAAAACATTTTATCAAATCCGGGTATGTCTTACCAGAAATTATCCATATCTAAGAACGTAAGTTCGGGATATAAGTGGTGTTTATGGTACAGCAGGCAGCCCATACTGTAACCATAACGGAAACAGAAAGCAGTTATAAGAAAAAAGTGAAAAGTTTCTTGGAAAGGTGGGTATATCATGAAGAAGAAATTCAATCAGGTATCAGACAGGATCACAATGGTAGGATACAGCAGAATGCGGGGATCTGAGGAAGTAATAGATTATTATCTCTATCATCCCAAATGGGGAAAAGAGTACGCATTTACCAGAAGATACTCACATAAAACATATGATCTTGTAAAGGGCGGCATCTCAATAAAGCGCCTTTTACAGATAAGAAGCAAAGATAAGATGATAATGATGCTGGTGAAGTACATGGGCTTAATGATGCCCTATTTCATGGAGGAGATCGAGTGGATGGCAGCTGCATAGAGAAAATGTCCTTGTAACCGTGAAGATGCTGTGAAAATCAGCCTTCAAGAGTGGTGAGGGTTTCGATACGATACTTGGGGGATTGATTCTTAAATTTCCGCCTACTATACTTTTATCATCAGAGTCGACACTGATGAAAAGGAGCATAGGTTTGGACGAATTAGACAGGGATATCATAAGGATCATGAGGGGGAATGCCCGGATAACTTTTCAGGAGCTGGGTAATAAACTCGGTATGTCCCGCGTGGCGGCAAAGAAACGTGTCCGGAAGCTGGAAGAGGAAGGCATCATCCGGGGATACAATACCTATATCTATGGGGAAAACGAGATCACGATGATCGTAGATATCGTGACAAAGCCCGGAAGATATGAGGATGTGCTTAAGAAAGTATCTTGGAGAACGGCATTTATCCGGCAGATATACGGAACCACAAAGGAAAACCATATCCATATGGTCGCTGTGTCTGATTCTGTCTCAAACCTGAAATATCTTACAAGGATGATCCGGAAGAAGTGTGGAGAGGATATAGAGGAGATCCAGTGCCACGCCGTAAAAGAGATCATCAAGGATGTTTACGGAGGGATAGACAAATATGGACAGAAATCAGTGTCAGACAGTGAAGAACGTGATAAGCCAGATGGAGGGAGTGGAGATAAAGGAGAAGAAGGGCGCTAAGCTTAGATTCCGGATGTATGTGACTCAGAAGATGATGAGTATGCAGCTGGAAGATCTGGAGTTAAGCGTAAGAGCTTTCCATAGCCTGAAAAGAGCCGGATATGACTATGTGGGAGATCTGCTGGATGCATTAGAGCAGGGGATGGATCTAAGACACATCAGAAACTGTGGGGCTACCAGTATCCGGGAAATCCAGGAGAGACTGTTTCTTCTTCAGTATTATTCATTACCGGAGAAACGGAGAGAGGCATATCTGAAGGAAGTAGTGGAGTTAAACCGTTGATTTTGCTGTTTTCAGAGAAATATAAGCTCGTAATTCCATGAATTTATTGGTTATTCCGCTTACAAAAGGGAATATCATATGGTCAGATAACCGGATTTAACGAAGAAACCGGGCAGTAAAGAGTATTGAAATGGCATACCTGCGGCAATATAATATGATTGGTGTGCCGTCAGGGATAACCTGAAGGAGGCGGCGTATGAAAAACAGTAGATTATTAGGAATAATAGTTTTATCACTGATAATAACGATCTTTTTCGCCGGAACCATATATGCAGGAACAGCTCTGGGAGCCGGAGAGTGTGGAGTCGTTTCATGTAAAAATAAATGCGCCCCGGGGAGCTACTTCTGCTCCAAGCATACCTGCGCCAGATCCGGGTGCCACAACAAATGCGCTATCGGGTACAGCTACTGCAACAAGCATAATAATGTAAAGAAAGAGCCGTATTCCGGAGAATGTGGTGTGGTATCCTGCAAGAACAAAAATGTTCCCGGGAGCTATTACTGCTCCAAGCATACCTGTGCCAGGTACGGCTGCAATAACAAGTGCGCCATAGGATATAGTTATTGCAACAAGCATAATACATCCACATCTGGCAGCTCGAAGTACAATAGTTCAAGCAAGAAGAAAACAACATCGAACGGTAAGTATTCAAGTAGTAAGTGGAAATCTGATACCTATGATGTACATAGCTACTCCGATTCCCAAAGCTTCGCAGATGATAAGTATGAAGAGTTCTATGATTACGAAGATGACTATGAAGATGAAGACGAGGCATATGATGATGCCGAGGACTACTGGTACGATAATTATTAATGGGAGAATAAGGGTAATAGAAAAGGGAGAAGGTTTTATGATGGGGTGCGAAAAAGAAATAGTACTATAACACTATTGTGGCGGATAACCGCGCTTTGCGGTTATTCGCCTTGCTTTATAGTTCCGGTGTATTGAGGACTGTTTGTGGGAGGTTCATACCAATGAGCAATTTTTCATTTTTGGAAAGTCGTTGGGAAGACTTGGCAAAGTTAGGAGATCTATCGGAGAAATATGTTTACTCTGATCCAAATGCATCAATAATAAAACAAGGCATGTTGGCTGAAATTATGGTGAAGTACATGCTTGCTTATGATGGCATTGCTGAGCCGGAGAATGATAATACCCATGCCAACAGAATTAGATTGCTTAAACAAAATGATCTTTTGCCATATGAGATAAACAATACGCTTTATATATTACGAAAAGCACGTAATGACGCTTCCCATGAAGGCGCAGATGAAGCTGATAAAGCTTTGGGTAACCTGAATCTTTGTTTTGAATTGTGTGTTTGGTATATGCAGACATATGGGGATTTTAATTACGAGCCCGCAGATTATGTTGTGCCACCAAAGAGTACGGTTTGTGTCGAGGATTTGGAAAAAGAAAATGCCAGTCTGGAGGCTCGTAATAAAGAACTTCTGGTGGAAATCCAAAAAATAAGAAGCAAAGGAAAAGCAGATACTGCCCGTAGAGTTTTTGCGTATAAAAAGGCGGCAAATATCCATATGTCAGAAGCCCAGACCAGGGAGCTGATCGATGAACAGCTTCGTAAGGTTGGCTGGGAAGCTGACACCATGACATTAAGATATTCGAAAGGAACAAGACCTACAAGGGGTAAGAATCTGGCTATTGCTGAATGGCCTACAGATTCTACCACAGGAAATAATGGTTATGCAGATTATGCTCTCTTTATTGGGGATAAAATGGTCGGCATCGTAGAGGCTAAGAAGAAGCATACCAATGTATCTTCTGTGCTAGATGGTCAGTGCAAGGATTACGCAAGACATATCAAGGCAGAACATCATGATTATGTATTGAGAGCATATGGTCAGTATCTTGTGCCGTTCCTCTTTGCTACAAACGGAAGAGAATATATTAAGCAGTATGAGGATATGTCTGGTATTTGGTTCTTGGATGCAAGAGAACAGTTTAACTCTCCGAAAGCGTTAGCTGGATGGCCTTCTCCAGAAGGTATCGAGCAAGATCTTGAACGTGACATTGCTGAGGCTGATAAGAAATTGGCGTCTACTGGTTACGAGATATTGGAAGATCCTAATGGTCTCAGTCTTAGATATTATCAGATTGAAGCAATTAAGGCTGCTGAGAAGGCTATAGCAGAGAAAAAGGACGCTGTGCTTCTTGCTATGGCTACTGGTACGGGAAAGACCAGAACCGTATTAGGTATGATTTATAGATTCCTGTCAGCAAAAAGATTTAAGAGAATACTTTATCTCGTAGACAGGACTGCATTGGGTGACCAGACCATGGACACCTTTAAGGAAGTGCGCCTTGAAGACCTTAAGACATTGAACCAGCTATATGATATCAAGGATTTAGGCGAGAAAGAATTTGAAAAAGATACCAGAGTACATATCGCTACCGTTCAGAGTCTTGTAAAGCGGATCCTCTATAATGATTCGGATACAAGTTTAGGTGTATCGGATTATGACTTGATTATTGTTGATGAAGCCCACAGAGGATATATCCTTGATAAAGAAATGGGTGATGATGAGGTACTTTACCGCAATCAGGATGATTTCAGAAGCAAATACAGAGCAGTCATAGACTATTTTGATGCAGTTAAGATTGCTCTCACAGCAACGCCAGCTCTTCATACAACAGAGATTTTTGGAAAGCCTGTATATGAATACAGCTATAGGACGGCGGTAATTGACGGATATCTATGCGATCATGATGCACCGCACTATATTAAAACAAAGCTGAGCGAAGAAGGAATAACCTTCCAGGCTGGCAGCACAGCCCCTATATATGATCCTGAGACGAATACTATCGTCAATAGTGCAGAACTTGAAGATGACCTTAAGTTCGAGATAGAGGATTTTAACCGTAAGGTCGTAAACAAGAGCTTTAATGAGATAGTTCTTCATGAGATTGCAAAGAATATTGATCCAAATGAAAAAGGAAAGACTCTTATCTTTGCAGTTGATGATGCTCATGCGGATACAGTCACAAAAATACTGAAGGATTATTATACAGAACAGGGTGTCAGTGAAGAAGCAGTTATGAAGATTACTGGCTCTATTGAAAATGGTAATCCTGTAAAGATAAAGGAAGCTATCAGAAGATTTAAGAATGAGCAGTATCCGAATATTGTAGTTACTGTTGATCTGCTTACGACGGGTATTGATGTAGAAGAGATTGTAAATCTTGTATTTTTACGGCGTATCCGTTCCCGTATTCTGTTTGAACAGATGCTTGGTCGTGCTACGAGATTATGTCCAGAAATAGGAAAGACTCACTTTGAAATATATGATGCCGTAGGCATTTATAAAGCATTGGCTCCTGTATCTACCATGAAGCCTATTGTGGCAAATCCAAAGACTACCTTTGATGATCTTATTGATGGCATTGATGCACTTGAGACCGATGGTGCCCGTAAGAATCAGATAGATATGATCATCGCCAAGGTTCTTAGGAATAAAAACAAAATGTCCGACAAGAATCGAGAGCAATTTGCATCTCTTTGTGGTGGGGTATCACCAGAGGAATTCATTAAAAATCTTCGCAAGGAGCCTATCGATAAGGCAGTAGAAACTGTTAAGAACCACAGAGATGCTTTCAAGTACATACACGCCGAATATCACGAGAGACCAGTATTTATCAGTAATGAACAGGACAAACTGATAAGTCATGAGCGAAGCTATGGCGGTGCTACGAAGCCAGAGGACTATCTTAAGGAGTTTAGAGATTTCATAGATAACAATATGAATCAGATCGCAGCTCTGAATATCGTAGCAACCAGACCGAAAGAGCTTACGAGAGCAGAGCTGAAGGAACTTAAGCTGACTCTGGATCGTAATAATTTCAGCGAGACAATGCTGCAGACTGCATGGAAGC
>Ga0247608_10004244_pt1 | contig 16184 bp, 16 predicted proteins | sample 176DNAGHGlowgp2_FD_193490 | JGI IMG/M metagenome (GOLD analysis project Ga0247608, IMG submission 193490) | Sheep rumen microbial communities from Palmerston North, Manawatu-Wanganui, New Zealand - 1766 DNA GHGlow gp2 | ecosystem: Host-associated > Mammals > Digestive system > Stomach > Rumen ... | reverse complement strand
TATAGCTTTGAATAATCTTCACCACTTTCGTGGACACATTCGGATGGTGAGTTTATCGAACCACATCCACATTCCTTCGACAAGCTCAGGACCTATCAGGCACAGAATTAGTTCTTCTTCTTACTTAATTGCTTCAATAGTTCTATATCACCACATATGAGAGCTTCTTTCTTAGCCCTACTCCAACCATGTAATTGTCGCTCTCGCCTGTATGCTTCTTCTATAGTAGCATATTCTTCTGTGTATACAAGCCTCACGGGAAGATGAGCAGACGTGAAATTACATCCTCTACCACTCTCGTGTTCGTGAAGTCGTCTGTCAAGGTTTCCAGTGCTCCCTACATAATACTCATCATTACCGCATAGAAGAATATAAACTATACCTCTTTGCGCCATACCATGCGATTGACAATTCCTGTATAAGATTGAATAATCTTGACAACCTTCGTACTGACGTTTTCATCCACGTAATCAGGCACAGGAATGCCATCATCATGGTTGTTATTCATCTCCACTGCACAATCCACCGCCTGCAGCAACGACTTCTCGTCAATACCAGCTATAAAGAAACAGCCTTTGTCCAATGCTTCCGGTCGTTCCGTTGAGGTTCGTATACATATAGCCGGGAACGTATGTCCCACACTAGTGAAGAAACTGCTTTCCTCCGGCAAAGTACCACTGTCCGACACCACGGCATACGCATTCATCTGCAAGCAGTTGTAGTCGTGGAAACCCAAAGGCTCATGTTGGATGACACGTGGATCCAGTTTAAATCCTGATGCTTCCAAACGTTTGCGCGAACGTGGGTGGCAAGAATAAAGAATCGGCATATCATACTTCTCGGCCATCTTGTTGATTGCATTGAAAAGCGATAAAAAGTTCTTTTCCGTATCGATATTCTCTTCACGATGCGCACTCAACAGAATATAATGGCCTTTCTGTAGCCCCAGACGCTGATGGATATCCGATGCCTCAATCTCTGCTAGATTCTCGTGCAGTACCTCAGCCATTGGGCTCCCAGTCACGTAGGTCCGCTCCTTGGGCAAGCCACATTCAGCCAGATAGCGACGTGCATGCTCACTATAAGCCATATTCACGTCAGAAATAATATCCACAATACGCCGGTTGGTCTCTTCAGGCAAGCACTCATCCTTGCAACGATTGCCTGCCTCCATATGGAAGATGGGTATATGAAGACGTTTGGCTCCAATCACACTCAAGCAACTATTGGTGTCACCTAATACCAACACAGCATCGGGCTGTGTCTCCACCATCAGCTGATAACTCTTGGCAATGATATTGCCCATCGTCTCCCCAAGGTCCTTTCCCACCGCATCCATATACACATCAGGATCCTTCAACTTCAGATCCTTAAAAAATATTCCATTGAGGTTGTAGTCATAATTCTGACCCGTATGGGCCAAAAGGCAGTCGAAATACTTGCGACACTTATTAATCACTGCCGCCAGACGGATAATCTCCGGCCGAGTGCCGACGATAATCAACAACTTTAATTTACCATTATTCTTAAATGTTTTCATATCTTTTATGTTTATTTCCAAGTATTCCAAATAATATCATAAGATTCATGGAATACGCTTTTTATGTCTCCAAGGATCGCGAGGATTACACGGATTATATTATCCCTTAATCAGTAAGATTCGTGGATGAAAATAATTATTTCCTTAATACTCTATAACCATGTTTGAAGTCACCAACATCAAAATTGACCAACAAACCTGCAGGTTTTTCGAGTAACTTCATATACGTTCTTAATTGTTTGAAATGAACAGGCTGCAATGCCTCCACTGATTTTAATTCGACTATTAACTTGTTTTCAACAATAATGTCCAATCTCAACTCAGTACCAACAGCAACACCCTTATACATAATATTCACTGGAACCTGTGACTCCACACACAAACCTCGTAGTTCTAGTTCTGCAATCAAGGCCTTCTCATAAACACTCTCAAGAAGACCTGGCCCCAATTCGTTATACACCTCAAAACACCCACCTACAGTTTCGTATATCAAATCTTCAGTTGTCATATCGTCAAAAAATCCTCGTAATCCGAGCGATCCGTGGAGATTATTCAATCAACGATGTATAAGATACGTGGCACTTAAACCAGTTCAAAAAACGTATCCGGCCTATCCGGATTAAAGATTTCATTACAGTACATGAAGAAAGCCAACCGCTCTTGGCTTTCGATAGCAAAGCGGAGATCCGATGATTATATACACCTTTTCTGCATATTTGATAAGGTCTGTCATATCGTCAAAAAATCCTCGTAATCCGAGCAATCCGTGGAGATTATTCAATCAACGATGTATAAGATACGTGGCACTTAAACCAGTTCAAAAAACGTATCCGGCCTATCCGGATTAAAGATTTCATTACAATACATTACCGTCACTAAATTCTCCGTGTCGCTCAGGTTGATAATATTATGCGTATAACCCGGCAGCATGTGGACACACTGTATATGCTCACCCGTAACTTCGAATTCGATTACCTTTCCTTCTGGGTCATTGAGATCTCTCTCCTGAATAAGACCATGTCCACTTACCACAATAAAGAACTCCCATTTTGTATTGTGCCAATGCTGACCTTTGGTAATACCAGGTTTACTGATATTGATACTCACCTGCCCGCAATTGAGCGTATGCACCAACTCTGTAAAAGAACCCCGGTTGTCAACATTCATTTTCAGGGGAAACGCAACCTTCTCCTTTGGCAGATACGAGAGATATGTGGAGTATAACTTCTTGGCGAAAGAACCTGCAGGAATCTCAGGTATCATGAGCGACTTAGGCTGTTCCGCAAACTCGTGTAGCAAATCCACAATCTCACCCAATTTCACCTTATGCGTGACAGGAGCAGCGCAATAGCGGCCAGAAGCCTTAAGGATTGTCTCAACACCTTCAAATTCGCAGTGGTGTTCTTCTCCTTTCAAGGCACAAATCATCTCTTCCACCAAATCATCAATATAGAGCAACTCCATATCGACAGATGGATCGTTCACCGTGATAGGCAAATCGTTTGCTATATTGTTACAGAAAGTAGCCACCGCACTATTATAGTTTGGCCTGCACCACTTTCCGAAAAGATTGGGAAATCGATACACCAACACCTTTGCTCCTGTCTCCCGAGCATAATTGAAAAATAGCTCCTCGCCAGCCTTTTTGCTCTTACCGTACTCTGACGTACCGAAACGACCAGCCAGTGTTGCCTGAATGCTTGACGACAACATTACCGGACAAGTATTCTTGTGCTTTTTAAGAGTATCCAACAGCGTGGAAGCAAATCCGAAATTCCCTTCCATAAACTCAGCGGTCTCCTTCGGCCGATTCACTCCGGCGAGATTGAACACAAAGTCTGCCTGAGCACAATACCTATCCAACTCCTCAGCAGTCGAGTCTATATCATACTCAAAAATCTCCTCAACAGCCAGATCCCCATAGCACCTGGCCTTACCGTCCTTAATATTCTTTAGTTGAGCACAAAGGTTCTTACCAACGAACCCCTTCGCCCCCGTTACAAGTATCCTCATGATATTTAGTTTATCGTTTAGTGTTCAGTGTTTAGAGTCAGTTGAATTTGTTGAGAGTTTGTAAGTTTTCTGTAAACCAGATAATAATCGTGCAACTTCTTCTATAAGTTGATCCATGCTTAAGCGTTCTTCACTGCTTACGTACCCTAGTTCTTCCGCAATTTCAAATTGTGAAGAAACTTCCATTAGCGAGCCATAAGATATTTCAATGAAATGAGCCTTATCTTTTACCGAGTATCGGGTAACGCCTTCAGCAATATTGGAAGTAATCGATATTGAAGCCCGTCTTAACTGGTCACACAAAGCGAACCTTTCTTCAGCAGGAAATTTATTCAAAAGCTTATATGTTCTCTTTACTACTTCTTTAGCCTTTTGATATGCGATCAGCTTTCTATATCCATATACTTCCATACTTTAAACTGTTAATCTGACTCTCAACTCTCAACTCTCAACTCTCAACTCTCAACCCTCAACCCTCAACTCTCAACCCTCAACTCTCAACCCTCAACTCTCAACCCTCAACTCTCAACCCTCAACTCTCAACTCTCAACTCTCAACTCTACACTATACTAATCATCCCTTTCAGCTCGTTTTGTATGTATTCGAGACTCGCAATCTTCGCCTTAGTCTCCTCCAGATCGAGTCTCCTCGTATTATTCGAGTTGAACTCCTCAATAGTCACCCGTTTAGTATCGCCGTCTTTGAAGTACTTATCGTAATTCAAGTCACGGTTATCTGCTGGCACCCGGTAGAAATCGCCCATGTCGACAGCTTTAGCGCACTCCTCTTTCGTGAGCAACGTCTCATACATCTTTTCTCCATGGCGTATACCGATTACGCGGATTTCTTCCTTTTTCCCTCCAAACAACTCACATACGGCCTCAGCCTGAGTCTGGATGGTGCAGGCAGGCGCTTTCTGTACAAGAATGTCGCCATTCTCACCGTGTTCAAAGGCAAAGAGGACCAGATCTACCGCCTCGTCGAGCGACATGATGAACCGCGTCATCGAAGGTTCTGTCAGTGTGATGGGGTTACCATTACGTATCTGGTCAATCCAAAGTGGGATAACGGAGCCACGAGAGCACATCACATTACCGTAGCGAGTACAGCAAATCTTGGTTTGATTACTATAGCGGCTCTTTGCCACCGCCACCTTCTCTTCTATGGCCTTGGTGATTCCCATGGCGTTGATGGGGTAGGCAGCCTTATCTGTAGAAAGACAAATGACAGACTTCACCCCGCTCTCGATAGCAGCCGTGAGCACATTATCAGTACCGATGACGTTAGTCCTTACCGCTTCCATAGGGAAGAACTCACACGACGGCACTTGCTTCAGAGCAGCAGCATGAAAGATGTAATCCGTCCCCGGCATAGCCGAACGACAACTCTCCAGCGACCGCACATCGCCAATATAGAATTTAATCTTATGCGCCACATCGGAAAATTTAGCCTGATACTCATGACGCATGTCATCCTGTTTTTTCTCATCACGGCTGAAAATGCGTATTTCTCCGATATCCGTGCGGAGAAATCTTTTCAAAACAGCATTACCGAAAGAACCCGTTCCTCCGGTAATCATCAAGGTTTTATCTTTAAAAATCGACATACTAATTAATAATTTGTATCCTTTTAATAATTTGTAACCTTAATAACAAAAACCTATTAGTATAAAATAGAATTACAGCAACCAAAACGAATACGCCAATTGGACCGTTCAGCCATATCAGGATATTGACCAGACTTGTCTTTGAAACCCATTTGCATTTTCCATGTCGGACAAAACCGAATTTGCGTAATTTTTCCACCGTTTCTGGATTATCTGAGACAGTGCGAACATAATAACATCTCTGGTCAAAAGTATCAAAGGCTAACAGATTGATATCCGTTTCTGTCAATTCAGCATCCACACTTGCCCATTCACATAAAGTGCCAATTATCATTTCATTTGTTACATCATCCCTAAGCCTCTCTTTGGTAAAGATAAAGCCAACAGGCATATCGCCCTTATAAATTGAATAAAATGACTGTTTGTCTTGTGGTTTATTAGTTAGATTGTACTTCAAATTCCATTCCAGCCATTCATTGTCATGTAGTTCAGCGTACTTGTGACCGTCATTCATACACATATCTCCAGCCCATTCCGGGATGTCATTCTCTCTTTTTAGACAATACTTCTTTTTAAGCCTCCTTATTCTTGTTTTGATTGGGATATTTACGACTTCAAGAAACAAATTGCCCAAACCCGAGCATATCTTCAATGGCAAACCTTTCAAGCCACGACACGCAAAAGCCGATTCCGTATTTATCACCCTAATCGTCTCAGAATAATAGAACAATGTACAATCCGCTTTTCTCATAATAGAATCACAGGCGTCCGACAACAATGAGCAAAGAAACACAGGATATTCATCATTTCCCAATGAGTAATTGGCGATTTTTGTTCCCAAGCCTTTCCCTCTTTGACTCTCGTGAACCTCAATACTTCCAAACGATTGGGCATCGATAACGTCATCCACTCTCTTGATTTTTGTTCCATACAACAGGCTCCGACCAACAACCACTCCATTGTCAACAACAAGGAGAAGTGCTGTTTTGGAGGCGTCAATATTGCTAGGATTTTTGAGGAATGTTTGCCTTACATTTGCATCTACAAATGATGCTATACCATACCTGTCATCGTCAGACTGCCATGAATTGTCAAATAACTGGCCGTATGAGATTTTTTTCAGTGTTACTTCAGGCATAATACTACAAAATTGATATTAATAACCAAAAACATACTTTCCTCTTTTTGATTTTGGTAATAAATACGCCCCTATCTTTTGTGTTTGTAATTTTTCACAAGACTCCTTATATGCTCTTTTTACTGATTTACGATTCAAATACAAATATCTTTTTCGCCCTAATAAAACACTGCTATGGATTTTAGAAGTAATAAACACTTTTTTAGGGTCTAAGACACCCTTTCCCACCAACTCACCTAATTCTTGTTCGTTATCATATCCAGTAGCGGTATCAAAAAGCTCATAGCCAAGATCAACGGCATCTTTTATTGTGGTAGATAACACATCTCCCGTCAAAGGAAAAGTGCCTAATCCTATCATCGGACTTTTTATTCCATTATCAAATGTATAATATTGCATAACTTGGGTGTTATCATATTGTGTGAATCGTTTTGTCTTATGTATTATTTGCAAAGTCAGTAAGATAATCAAATCTTGGAGTAAGTTGACCTTCTTTAAGAATCATCGAACGCATAATGACTTCAGAATGTTCTCCTTTCAACAACGGTTCAAAAACATGCTTCATCAGCATCTCACCGAAATAGACACTGGTGTCCATGGCCAAAGCATTCGGACAAGTGTCCACTGCCATCATGGTGATGTTTTTTTCAGAAGAAAAAGCAGGTTCATCTTGTTCAGTCGTCGGGTTGTAGTCATAATAAGGTTCATCATGCGTGGCAGGGCGTACCGTTGACTTAATGCTGCCCTTGATATCGCAAGTCACATCGCCTATCATACGGATGCGCAAGGCTTTGTTGCGCAAGTCTTCTTCGCTCAGATATACCGGAGCCTCTGGCCCCCAAAAATGTGCGCAAATCAGCACATCGGTTTTCTTAGCAAAGCGCATGAAGTCGCTTTCATAATCCTTTGCATTATTTGTGAAGTCATTCCATGAGAAGGCACTGCCATCTTTGCGCTTTACCAAGCGGTCAACATCAGCCACACAATAGGACAACTGGCCAACTTTATCTGCGACAAGATATTCTTCTTCGGTCATCTTAACGGCGCCGATAGTATCCAGCACATGCTGTGCTCCTTGAGATACACGGCCCGCACCCGTCACCATCAGTTTCACCTTTGGCAGTTCTATGCTCTTCAAAGCATCAAACAACTGCTCAAGAGTAAAACGGCGGTCAGGCTTAGGAAGTTCATACAGTTTATGCTTCAAACCATAGCCGCGTAAGGTGTAATAAACACCAACAATACCCGCCCACCAACCAAAGGCACAAACGCGAATGTTATTGTCATCAACGAGATACTCGTAGTCGCAGAAAGTGATGTGTTTCTGCATGAAAGCCTGTAAGAGCGGACGGTTATATTCTTGCATCTTGGCAATATGGCCGAAAAAGAAGTACTGTTTGTTTGGAATCAAGCTTTCTATCTTAGCCTCCTTAATGCCAAACAACACATCACAATCATCAACATTGTTCACAATACTCACTCCCTCAGCACGGTATTCATCATCCGAAAAAGCTCGGATGTTGCTGGCTTGGACTACGATTTCATGTTGTGGAAATCTAAGATTCAAAGCCGCCACTTGCTTAGGCGACAAAGCCACGCGGTTATCAACAGGGGTCTTGGTTTCTTTAATAAGGGCTATTTTCATATTCCATTGGGATTTAATGCAGTGCGTATGTCTTTTTCGGTAAGTTCACCATATACTGGGCAGATGCCCTTACTAGTTTTCACTTTTATGGTCTTATTGATAAAGTCCACGTCATTGATGAGGGTGTTCAAATTCTCCGAATACAAAGATATCATTGCGATTTTTTGCGGCTTATCATCCTCTACAACATAATCATCATAAATGATGGGTAAGTAGGTGATGGTCTCCTTAAGGTTCAACACCTCATCTTTCCCAAGTATTTTTTCTACCACACTACCGTTTTCGGCCAAAAAATATGGACTGTATGTTATAGAAAAGCCTCTGTCTAGTATGAAATCGGATTTTACATCAAACGGAACGCCCATACCATATTTAATCATCAACGTCAAGTAATCTATGCCGTCGCTCGCTCGATGATAGTCGAACGAATGGCCTCCACCGAGACGGAACCCAGTTTCAAACACATAAAACTTGCCTTTACGATAGAAGAACGAGATATTGGCAACTCCACATTCCATTCCCATATCAGAAAGCATGGATTTGACATTACCATCAACTTGCTCAATATACTCTTTCTCATACCTTGAAGGAAATGTCCATGCTTTTTGCTTAGTTTCGAACCCTTTTTGTGAGCTAAGCATCGTAGTGTCACAGGTTTCTATGAGAATGGCCTGCTTGCCGTTGATGTAATAGGTGCAGTCAAACTTCACACCATCGCCAATGAAATCTTCCACTATCACGCTCTTTGATGGCGACATTTCGTAAGCGTAGGCTAAATAGTCCTTATATTCCTCTGCGTTATAAGCCACATTGATGCCTATGCTACCCCCACGGTCTGTAGGCTTAATAATGACGGGGAACTGAATATTTGCATCGTCGGGGGCGTATTCATTGACAATGGGCACACCGTATTGTTTGCAAAGGTTCTTAAACTTGTTCTTGTCTCGAGTAATCTCAAGTTGTTCACGGTTGATGTAGCATGGCAGACCGAGTCGTTCGCACATCTCAATCATAGCTTCAATACGAAACTCACTTACCCCAGCCATTATACCATCCACTCCACTTTCGCGGCACTTTTTCTCCAAAATGTCAAAATCCATCCAGCTGATATCCCAAGCCTCATCAGCAATAGGTTTAGCTGGGCACTCCTTGCCTGTTCTGACATCTGTAACTACCACATAGCAGCCAAGAGACTGAGCTATTTTTACGACATCAACATCGTAATTCGAAGCCCCTATGACAAGGAGTTTTTTTCCATCCAAATCATTCATTTTATTTAGTTTAATTAATTATCAGTTATTATTTTTATTTGTATCGATTCTGTGATAGATTTCCGAGAAATGAAGGTCATCCACTTCTTTCATGTCTTCCGCACCTTCACCCACATCGGAACGTTTCAGCACATTCATCACTGTAAGCCACAATATGCGAATATCGGTCCACAGCGAACAATGGTCTACGTACCAAACATCCAGTTTAAACTTCTCGCTCAGTTTACAATGATTTCGTCCATGCACCTGCGCCCAACCTGTGATGCCCGGACGAACATCATGGCGACGAGCTTGTTCTGGACTGTAAAGCGGCAAGTATTGCATCAACAACGGTCGAGGCCCAATGAGAGACATGTCACCTTTAAGAATATTGAACAATTGTGGCAATTCATCCAAACTAGTAGAACGAACAAAGCGTCCCACTTTTGTAAGACGTTGAGCATCTGGTAAAAGTTCCCCGTTCACATCTATTTCATCTGTCATTGATTTAAACTTTATAACTTTGAAAGGCTTGCCATGATATCCCGGTCTAAGTTGAGTAAAGAAAGTCCCTGCTCCCTTATTGGCAAAATGTAGCCATACCATTACTACAATAAGAATAGGAGAAAGGCACATTAGAGCCCCTAACGAGAAAATAAAATCAAAAACTCGTTTAAGAAAGTATTTATACATTTCTATTCAAACGTTAATAATGCGTTATTACAATAAAAACCTATGAGAAAAAGAATAAAACATGAGCCGGCAGAAGGATTTGAACCCCCATCTGTTACAAACTACGTAACCGCTCTACTCTTAAGCTACACCGGCTAATAGTTAATTGCCAACAACTTGCACATCCCCTATCAACCTTTTCATTGACAATATTCGAATGCAAATATACAAACTTTTTTTAATCTATCAATTTTTTTCTTACTACCCCCTGTATTTTGGGAAATAGCCTGTATTTTTATCAAAAGAGGGGTCAACTGAAACTCTCATCTCTACAGCCTTATCATAAACTTCCTGATTAAAGATGTATCGTCCGATATAAAACATCACATCGGGATCAGGCGTAAAGCATCGCTTGTATTTATATATACCATCATCTTTATGGTAGCCTCCTCCAAGAATGAATTTCTCTCGACCTGTACGATTGCACCATTTCAGTATTTCGTTTTTCAAATAATCGTTGGGACGAAACTCGTAATAATCAACTAACGTACCTCCTAAAAACGAATAAGCGTACTTCTCTGAGCAGAGCACCAACTCAGTTGAAATCACCTTATCATCTTTCATAACGTGAAAATACATGAAACTATTAGGTAACAGGCGCTCTATGTTAAGGAAATAGTCCTTGCCGAAATAATAATACGAATCCGCATTATTGCGATCCATCGTTAGGTCGTATATGTTCAAGAAATCATCCAGATGGTTGGTATTGGACTCTATGAGGATTTTTAGGCCATGGCTCTCCGCTTTTCTGACATTTTTACGAACTTTCCGATCGTAACGGTTCCATATGTCATTTTCAAAATTCCCTATAGTGTTTACTACTACATTGGCTGAGAGTTCAATGGTCTCTCCAAAGTAGTTCTCTCGGAAATCAACATTGTCAAACAAATGGAAACGATGGAATTCACAGATAATGTTATGTTCTTGACAATACTTAGTGAATGCCTCTTTATATTCTGCCACCAACTGCTTAATGTCGGTTACATTTTCACAATACGGACCGCCATAACCATACGGGGTAACAATATCATAATAGGTTCGACCTTCAATCTCCCATTTAATCTTTCGAAGAATAAAAGTGTATACAATTCTGCCGGCGGGGCATTCGAAAACATAAGTATCGCTCTCGCCATCAATATCTTTATACACCTTAGCGTAATTAGGGTCAAAAAATAAATCTCTCATTTTTTCAAATAGTTCTTAATTGTTTCCACTATCCTATACATATCGAAATGGTCATATCGCTGGTCACACACTAAAGACAGTTCACATTGATATAATTGTTTTGCATTATTACTGATGGTATGTAAGTCCGAAAGAGGCCAATGCACAGGACAATAGATATCTTGCTCTATCAAATAGCCACGCAAATCATTGCGAATATCAGACTGAATCCATACTGGCACAAATAGCGGCGTATCATTAGCACCTATTCCATTCTCAATGCATTTAATGCGTTCGTCTGCAATTTCCACGATGCCATCCATCAGAATCTTAGCATTTTGCCTTCTTCTCATTTTCAATGTCAGCGAGTCTGTTTGTTCAAGAACCTCAAGAGAGCGTTTGTCGGGTAATGTGTGGTGATAATTCTGTTCCAGCAACTGTTCAGCCTCGTTTATTAATGCCAAGAACAACTGCTTATCAACATCTTCATTGTTCATATAACGACTCTTTAGGTCGAACAAACGGGTTCTCATATTAACATACTCATCAAACTGACTCCAATCATCTAATGTATCAACGTCAAAGGAATTACCCATTGACACAAATCCACAATTTACATCCATCCATTTTCTATAGCTTCCAAATACATAATTGTAAACCGTTGGGGTAAAACCTGAGTATATACAATGGGTAGCATCGTATATCAAAGATTTTCCTTTGTCCTTCTGTTCTTTCGCAATAATGGCTGTTTCTGCTCTTAGATAGCCAAAATAGTCCAATAATAAGACTACATCGCAGCAGTGATTTGAATCGAATTGACAGTTTATCCCTTCTTTTGAAAGCACCACATCATAAAACACGACCTTGAAACCATATTTTAAGAATGGTTCAATCATAGTATGACAACAATAAGACGGCATGTAAACAGAGGTCTTCCCTTCCTTTATCATTTTTTCTACTATAAACTCCAACGATGCACGACCTGTCATTGTTTCTTTTATTGACCAACTTGGAGGAGGAGTCCACCTGCACCCAATTGTCCCAATTGGGCTACACTTCGTCCAAAATTCACTTCCTATTTCTTTTTTCATTGCTTGAAATGATCTATGATGATATTGTATGTGTTCTCTACAAGATAGTTCTTGCATAGAAAATCATACCCCCTATCTCCCATGTCTTTGATGTCCGTATTGAGCATCCTAACTACACAATTAGTAAAGTCTTCAACCGAATTGCTCTCGCACCAATAGCCGAAACCATTGGCCTCAGCCATCCGACCCATGTCACAATTGGGGTCAGTAGCACAAATCACTGGCATTTTATACTCTAAATAGCTCAACAAGCGTGAAGGAAAGTTGGGAATGGTGAAACGATGGTCTAAGAAGATAAGTCCTACCTCGCAAGTTTGCACCAACGTGTCGTAATCGGCCTTGGGCAGAGCTTTTAAAATAGTTACACTAGCTGGTTTTGCGGTGTCATGCCATCTTTGGATCAAGTGTTGCTCTGTGCCAGAACCCACTACCAAGAAGTGACAATCAGAACGGTTTTTATTTGCATCTAAACACTTCACCAAGAATGGAATCCCTTGAGGCTTGCCAAGGTTTCCACCATAGATGAAAACCGGTTTATCTATTGGCAATCCGTATTTATTTCTAACTTCTTCTTTTCTCCTTTTAACATCATCCGTGCTACCCATGCAATCCAGATCCGATAATTCAATTGAATTAGGAGCAACTTCCACCTGGCTTGTTTTTATCTCTGGATTATGTTTAAGTATGAATTCCATGTTGGCTGGGCTCATGCAACCAATAAAGTCCGATTGTCGATAAAGGGACTCCTCTTTCTTACGGAAATACTTGTAAAACAAGCTGTTCTTGCCAAACATCCCAATGTCAACTGCGTTTTGTGGAAAGATGTCTTTTAACAGCAAGTATGATACAGCTTGGGGGTTCTTCTTTTTCAGGTATTTCACCACCCCCATCAAGGTGATTGGCGGAGTGGTATAGAGAATAAGGTCAAAAACCACATTACCTGTGAATTTTCTGATAGCACGTTTAAACTGCCCTTCCACCAATATTTGCCCAATACCTTTTTCCACTACATTTGTCTTGGTGAGATTCAAAGTACGGACATTGATATACTTTACACCATCCTTATCCACTATTTCTGTAGGCTTTTCGATTCTGCGTTCCCTAGGTGACACGATGGTCACATGATGCCCCTCACTACGGAATTTCCGCATTAGGTCAGTATATATACCATGTGTATCCACTTCTGTGAGGGTGGACATAGTGAGAAAAATAATGTTCATAAGAATTCTTTTATTGTTGGTTCGCCATTGATCTCAAATCATTCTTCTTCGTAGCCACTGGCTGGAAGTAGAGCATATCGGTGTTGTTGTCGCCATACGGGAACTTAAACACCTTGAATATCTTTGCGACCTTGCCCACGCTTCTAGAAGAAAAATGCCCCCGCTCCCTTATTCGCAAAATGCAGCCAAATGGTTATCACCAGCAATATCGGACTGATGATAATTAGTGCCACCAACGAGATACAAAAATCAAATACTCTTTTGAAGAAATGTTTGTACATATTTTCCCCTTATAGATGTGTAGCGTAATATTTGGAAAACCAGTTGTACTCACTTAGTAGTTTACGATAAAATCCATTAGTGTAATATTTTTCATACTTGCTTTTGACGCTAGCAATATTTTGCACAACATCGTCTTTCAAAGCCGTAAACAATAATGTTTTGCACTTGCTGATTGCACCATCATCCTTGTCATCGACACTCTCAAAATATTCGATATCAGCAACTGGTACTTTATTTATAATAACGCCTGCCCATATTTTTCGTATTTCTTTCAATGTCTCCACATTAAGGCGCAGAACGTCTATCGTGTCTTTTACATCCTTAGCCATTTTTCCATTGAGTGGACGCATCGTGCCATCTCTGTCGTATGCTATCAAATCCGCACATTCAGGCATAAGTGGCAGTGGTAATATCCGAGTGTTGCTTCTTGGAGTATTACACACCCAGTTCTTTTTGGATTTTTCTGTCAAAATTCCCTTGCACGAGGCCAAAAGGTTTCCAAAAGCGATAGTATGAGGCATTTTCTCTGCTGTATCAACGGCAGAAGTGTTGTCAATGAGGCAGTCTTGCGCCAGCTCCACATTATCCCTTATCTCATGAGATTTTGAGACATAATAGGCATACTCCTCGTGTGGTTCCTGCCCTTCATCGAAGTTTTGTGGCACCATGTGTTCAATGGTCACATCTTTTTCATTGATACATCGCATGCAGTAACAACAATGTCCCTGCTGCTCCGCCAACATCAGAGATACAAGTTTGTGACGATAGGGGGCTCGGTTAATGCCAGAATAGGCATCCACAATCGGAGGTATAAACACTTGTTCTTCTTGGCTATATGAGTTTTTCAGATAATCACGATCTATGTTATTCCCCGTTTGCAGATTCTCACCTTTGTCAATGTACTCCATTAAGACCTCCTATCACCTCGTTAGCCCTTTCTTCACCGAGCAGCCCTATTAGGCTTTTTCTCGTTTCTTTCCTCTCCTTCTCCAAGCCGATACGGCTATAGATGTCATAATTATCTATGAGTTCCTTCACCTTCTCATTACGCGAGGGGGTTCCCATGAAATCTCGCAGAGCAGCATCATAGTCCACACCATAGAGATTAGGCAATCTTTGAGGTTGCTCTCCGGATGCCATCAGATAAACGGCATTCCGTCCGTTCCGACCATCCACATTTGCAACCACAAGTGGGGAATGGGTTGTGATGATGAACTGAATACTAGGAAATGTGTTCAACAGCCAGCCCAACACGTTACGCTCCAGATAGGGATGCAAGTGTAAGTCCAACTCGTCTATTATTACTATTCCTTCCGACTCCGTAACAGTTTCATTCAGACGATAGGCTCTGTACGCAATGTCGAGCACCATAAACAACAGACGCTTATAACCTGCAGGCAACAAACGGAACTTGCACTTCTGGCCTGTATCAAATTTCAAATATAGCTCTTCATCGTCCACATCAACGTAGACGTCTGCGATGCACCAACCCTCGCTCTTCTCAGTAAACTTCTTGAGTGTGTTTAAGATGGCATCATATTCTTTGGAGTATAGTTCCTTTTCTTTCAATAGAGTCTCTTTGGCTATCTTGTCACCAGAGACAACATCTTTGATCCTCCTATCATAACGGTCATTCTCTTTCCACGTACGTTCCAGTCGATCAATCCAAACCTCTGCACACGATTTTTCATCATTCCACTGGTAGTAGCCAAAGTTCCTTTGTTTCTCGGTCGTCTTTGAAATCTTCGTAGTGTTGGAAGAAACATGCGGGAAACCATCCGAATAGAAAGCTAATATAGGCAGTTTGCCGGTTCTTTTGTATATCCCATAGAACTGCCGAAATGCTTTCGTATACTTGCTCTGTTGGATGGCATAAGTAGACGTAGAAGCCACCATCTCCCATAATAATGTTTTCTCTTCCCATGAGGCCTCAGATTGGATACTAATAAAGGGCTCCATCATTTTAGTCTGGTCGTTAAAATGGCCATCAGTCTTCTTGTTGAATTTCTCCACCCTCAAACTTGGAATGCCAGAAGTAAGGTTCATATCTTTCTTCACACTGGTGTCCTTACTGAAAATAAAACTCAGCGATTTATGAAGTGCCGACACCAGCGTTGTTTTGCCCGTACCATTCTTGCCAATAAGGATTGTCGCACCAGGAACGAAATCCATTTGAAGTCGAGACACCCCTCTAAAATTCTCAATCTTTATATTGTTAATTCTCATCACTATAATACTTTATTTGCAAAAACATCTAATTATCGGCTTCTTAATATTTTCAATACTTCGGAAATATTTGATTTATATGTTTGATATACAATAATTTATTTATACCTTTTTAACTTTTAAAATTTGGTCAAGTGGCTGAAAATGAGTATCTTTGTAGATGTTTTCAAGTAAGCACAAAAACACCGCATTTTTCAGCCCGCTCAACCAGTTTTCAGACGTCTGCCAGATGGCTTTAATGGCCATTCCGGGCTTAAACAAGGCATTCAGGAACTTT
>Ga0247608_10004243_pt1 | contig 16189 bp, 14 predicted proteins | sample 176DNAGHGlowgp2_FD_193490 | JGI IMG/M metagenome (GOLD analysis project Ga0247608, IMG submission 193490) | Sheep rumen microbial communities from Palmerston North, Manawatu-Wanganui, New Zealand - 1766 DNA GHGlow gp2 | ecosystem: Host-associated > Mammals > Digestive system > Stomach > Rumen ... | reverse complement strand
TTTCTACCCACCGAAAGCAGACTGTGCCGTCTGTACAGAGTGAGCGAGCTTGCGAGCGGCAACGAAATTCGGGTTCAAAGGGACTGCGTCCCTTTGCAGGGTCTGGGACAGAGTCCCAGCGGGTCAAGGGCAGAGCCCTTGCAGAGTCCAGAGACAGAGTCTCTGGCGGGTCAAGGGCAGCGCCCTTGCTTTGTATAGGATTGAGCGAAACTTTCGGTTTCGCGCTGTAATCTGTCAGAAGCGTTAGCAATCTCCGCGCGGCAAAAAAGCTAATGGCTAAAGGCTCGATTACGGTTACATTTTAGCGTTATTTGTTACGAATTTAATATTTGTATTGATTAATTCTCCGATATAATGTATAATATGGATAAGAAACCGCAGGGGAGGTGTCCGCGCGTGAAAATGACAAAACGTATAGCAGTACTCGCGCTCGCGGCGGGGCTTGCCGCAGTTCCGACCTCGTGTACGGTGCATACCTACGGCTTGAATTATGACCTTAAATCCGAAAACGGCTATGACTACAGCGGATGTCACGGAGTGAGCCTTGTCAGCTACCTGAAAGGCAATATCATCGTCACCTGCGAGGACGTCGATGAACCCGAGATACGTATTGACGTCGATTTCAAGGGCGGCACGGAGAAGCGCTGCAAGAAGGAATTCGAAAACCTCGACATACAAAAAAAGAACACCGAGGACGGCATTATCGAGATAAGATTCATTGATAAGTCCGCGGGCTATGAAGCGCACTCCTCGCGGAATATCTTCAAGGAGGATTTCGAGGGAATGCTGTTCAGCCACGCCGTCGCAAATGTGGAGATGACCCTCCCGCGCAGCTACGACTACTTCAATATATGCAACTACGACGGCGGAGACATCGGCGCGAAGGACCTCGCGGGACATATCCGCCTTGCTTCACACGATAACGTCGTCGCCGAGAATATCGCCTTTGACAGTAGCGAGGACAACGAAATATTCGGTTCAAAGGGCATTATTGTGAGCACTTCGCGGTGCGGGGACAAGCGTGCAAGTGCGCTCGTCCTCTCGCATGACGGGGATATCCGATATGTCATGCCCGAGCCGTCGCAGATGACCTCCCGCAGCAGCCCCGACACGATAGAGTTCTGCGTGGGCGAAGGCACGGTGACGGTAGACCTCAACGACAATAAATGCGCCGATACCTCGTGGTTTGACAAGGACAATAAGCAGTACCGCTACTCCGTCGCGCACGGAGCGGCTATGCTGAAAGCGGACGCGAGCGACGATATCATCTTCACAAACGGCGATTATCAGCACGCTGAGAGGTGACAGACTATGAAAAGGATATTTCTTGGGCTTGCCGCGCTCGTCATGGGAGCTTCTCTCGTTTCCTGTCGTATACGACCGCTGTTTGCGCCGCATACGGAGCACAAAAAAATCGATTACAGAGAAGTCAACGAGCACCGCGCGCTGCGGCGATGAGAAATCGGACGTGTACATCACATCGGACGGGGATATCAATTATACCATGCCCGAGCCCGCGCAGATGTCCGAGCGCAGCGACCCCGATACCATAGTTTTGTGGTCGGACGGCGGAAATGTGACCATAGATATGAACGGCAACACCTACTACGACATAAATGTCCCGCGCGAGAATGACGCGGCGTGGCTCTCCTATACGTACATGGTCGGGGAGGCGGCGATGCTTGCTCCCGAGGCGTATATCGACGAGAGGTGGAATGACGAGGGTATCATAGTCACCAACGGCAAGTACATCAATGTCCGCAGGAATAATAAGGAGGAACAATGAAGAAGCTGTTCAGAAGACTGGCGGCGCTAACGCTGACCGCCGTTACGCTGCTCGCGGGCTGCGGAGCCTACGAGGAGACGATAGAAAGACCGCAGGAGGTCACGTATTCGACATTGCAGGTCTACACCGAGCCCGAGACTGCGGCTTTGACGGCAGAGGCGGCGACTGAGGCTGCAACGACTGCGGCTCAGACCAAGTCCGCCAAGACCACCGCAGTCAGGGTCACCACAACCGCGCGCAAAACAACGGCGGCAAAGACTACGAAAAAGGCAGCAAAGACAACGGCGGTGCAGACTGCGACCGCTCCCGCGACAACTACTGCCGACGCTGATTATGTCGAGTACCGCTTCCGCAGCAAAAAGCTCCTCGACCAGCACTTCGAGAAGCACGGCGGCGAGTTCGGGGACGACTTCGGCTACAAGACGGCGAAGGAGTACGAGAAGGGAGCGAGCGACGTCATCAACAGCGAGGACGCTCTCCACAAGACCGAGAAGGAGGACGGCGACTACGTCTACTACATCGAGGCGACGAACGAATTTGTGGTGCTGTCGCAGGACGGCTATATCAGGACGTATTTCCGTCCCGATTCGGGTAAGAAGTATTACGACAAGCAGTAGCTTTTTCAATGTGTAATTATGCTGCGCGTGATTGGTTACCGTTCATTATTATGCGGGCGCCCAAAGGGCGCCCCTACAAAATGTTGCCGCAGGCAAACGCGTAAGGCACGGGGCGATGTGGGCATCGCCCCCTACGTCGTGTTCACACGAATAGTTTGGTAAGGCGGCGGGCGCACGGATAAGCAGCGCACCAAATCTTTGATTTGGATTGCGATGCTATATGCAGCTTTGCTGTAATGCTCCCCTACACATTCAAATTCATCGGCGAAGCCGATACCACGAGCTAACGGCTAATGGCTAAAGGCTTATAATTATGAATTATCAGAACGCGCCAATCTCACACGTGATAACAATTAAGGAGTCCCACTATGAACGAACGGCTTCCCTATCTCCGCGAAAAGACCTCGAAGCTCACCTCCTCGCCTGGAGTGTACCTGATGAGGAACAGGGAGAGCGAGATAATATACATCGGCAAGGCTAAAAACCTCAAAAACCGCGTGACGAGCTACTTCCGCGAGAACCCCGACCACACGCCGAAGGTCGCGGCAATGGTATCGAACGTGTACGACTACGACTACATCGTCGTCGACAGCGAATACGAGGCTCTGCTGCTCGAATGCTCGCTGATAAAGCAGCACAAGCCCAAGTACAATATCCTCCTCAAGGACGACAAGGGCTACCACTATATCCGCATCTCCGACGAGGACTACCCGCGCATAACCAACGTCAAGAACACCAAGGCGGGCGGGACATATCTCGGTCCGTACACGAGCGGCTCAGTCACAAAGGAAGCCGTCAACGAGGCTAACCGCGTGTTCATGCTCCCGACGTGCAGGCGGCGCTTTCCGCAGGATTTCGGCAAAGAGCGCCCCTGCCTCAACTACCATATCAAGCTCTGCATGGGAGTCTGCCGCGGCAAGATAGACAGGGAGACCTACCGCTCCGCAGTTGACGAGGCGGTGGAGTTCATCAAGTCGGGCAGCGCGCAGTCCGTCGAGCGCATGGAGCAGGAGATGAACGAGGCGGCGGAGGCTCTCGACTTCGAGAAGGCGGCGATGCTCCGCGACAGGATAGCCGCAGTCAGGAAGGCTGCCGAGAAGCAGAAGATAATCAACAGCGGCGTCGATTCGACCGACGTCATCGGCATAGCCGAGGCGCACGACGGCATATTCGTCTCCGTACTGATGTACCGCGAGAATCGGCTCTACGACAAAGCTGTTTTCGAGTTCGGCAAGCCCGAGGACGGCGAGGACATCCTCAGCCTCTTCCTCGCGCAGTTCTACCACGGGCGGGAGGACATCCCGCGCACCGTCACCGTCGACCATATCCCCGAGGACGGCGCTCTCATTGAGGAAATGCTCACAAAGCAGGCGGGCAGGAACGTCAGGCTCCACCAGCCGCAGAGGGGCAGGCTGCCCGAGCTGATGCGGCTCGCGAAGAGCAACTCCGCGGAGTACGCCGCTCTCCGCAACGACCGCACGGGCAAAGAGGTAATCGCGCTCGAACAGCTCGCGAAGAGCCTCGGACTGCCGCGTCCGCCGCGATATATCGAGGCGTATGACATCTCCAACCTCTCGTCAGAGTCAATGGTCGCGGGCATGGTGGTGTTCGAGGACGGCAGACCGCTGAAAAAGGCGTACAAGCGCTTCAACATCAAGGAGCAGGAGTACCAGAACGACTACGGCAGTATGCGCGAGGTGCTCCGCCGCAGGCTGACCCACCTCGTCAATCAGGACGGCGACGAGTATTTCAGCCGCACGCCCGACCTTATCCTCCTCGACGGCGGCACAGGTCACGTACACGCGGTAGAGCCGCTCCTGCGGGAGTTCAGGCTCGATATACCGCTTTTCGGCATGGTCAAGGACGACAAGCACCGTACCCGCGCGATAGCCGAGGGCGGGCGCGAGATACAGATAAACGAGCTGCGTGCGGTGTTCGACCTCATCACGCGCATACAGGACGAGGTACACCGCTATTCCGTGAGCTTCATGCATCAGAAGCACAAGAAAAAGACCTACAGCTCGGAGCTCCTGACGGTCAAGGGCGTCGGCGAGAAGAAAGCCGCAAAGATAATGATACGCTACAAGACGAAGGCGAACCTCCTCCGCGCGACCCCTGAGGAGCTCGCCGCAACAGCAGGCGTTTCCCTCGACACAGCCCGTGAGCTGTGGGAGGTCATTCAGAAGATGTAAAAAAACGGCATTGCGCTTTGCAATGCCGTTTTTGTTTTACTTTGTGGAATAAGCAGGCAGACTATCGATAGCCTTAGCGTCGAGCTGCTGGATAGCGAGGGCGTCCTTAGCGGTTATGCCGTCGCCGGGGTCGAAGCAGTCCGCATTTGCGGCAGCCTCCTCATCGAGGGCGAACTTGTCCTTGTTCGCGATAGACTGGAGGATAGCGACCGCGTCCGCAACAGTTACCTTCTTGTCGCAGTTGGCATCGCCGATGAGGGTAGCCTTTGCGCCTGTGGTGCTGCCCGAGCCTGTAGTCACAGCGGAAGTGGTTGTTGTAGTTGCAGGCTTTGTAGTAGTTGTTGTAGTCTTGGTAGTGGTTGAGTGCGGAGTGCCTGCAAGCTCGCCGTATACGATGCCGCAGCCTACCGTTGACATATACACCTTGCCGAATTCGTTCATATCGCCTACGAGGTAGTTGCCGTTGCCTGTACCGCCGTAGAGGTGGTCGGTGTTGATGCACACCCATGTTTTACCGCTGTCCTGTGAGCGGTAGATTCCCTCGGGGTCGTCCTTTTCGGGCTTGCCGTACATATAGAGCGTATTGGGGTCGCCCGACTTCTCTGGAGCGCCGTAGCCCACGCACTTCGCATAAGAGACGCTGTCGAGCTTGGTTACGGTCTTGCCCTTGTCGGAGATGAGGAACATACCCTGATTAGCACCCGCGAAGGCGATAGTGCCGTTTCCGAGGTAAGCGGGGTCGCCCGTTTCCTCGAACTTCCATGTAAGCTCCCAGTTATAGGGGCAGATACGAGTCTCTGTGAATGTAGCGCCGTAGTCCTCGCTGATGTAGTAGGAGTAGTGCGCCTCGTCGATAGTGGGCTCCTTCTTGGACATATCCGACGACCAGTATTCGTTGTACTGAGCGCCTACAGCGTATACGGTCTTAGCGTCCTTGGGGTCAACGAGAGTATAAACGGTCTTTGAAGCCTTGATGCCCGAGCAGGTCTTCCATGTAGCGCCGTAGTCGTCGGTGTAGGAGACAGCGCCCTTTGCGCTGGAGTTGATTATTCTGTACTTGCCCTTGGAGAGCTCGGTTATGGAGAGCTTGCCGCCCGTGCAGGCAGGCTTGAACGCCTTCCATGTCTTGCCGCGGTCGAGTGTATAGTAGCCGCTTCCCGTGTTATTGCCGTCGCCGTTTGCGGTTCTTGCCCATACGTCGGTGTTCTGCGGGCAGACCGTGATAGCGGAGGTCGAGCCCATGTTGGGCTTGTACTGCTCGGGGATATCATCGGTATTTTCGTGGATGAAGCCGTCGTAGTCGCCGATAGCGGAGAGGTCGAGACCGTCCACGGTGCTGTAGAAGTCGAGACTTACGCACTCCTCGACGCCGTCGGGCTGGAAGTAGAACTGCACGCCCATTTCGTCCCAAGCATTGTCGCAGGCGAATACGCCGTTGCCTGATGTGAGGAGGAGCCTGTCGCCCTCGGGGTCTCTCGGGTCGATGACGATACTGCTTCCCCAGTGGCACGCCTTGCCGTATATCCAGTCATAGCCGCCGAGCGACATCGGCAGTGAAACGAACTTCTTGACGCCCTTGCCTGTGGAGTAGTCTGTCTCGCCGGCACCGGGAGTGATATCCTGCCATGTCTTGCCGCCGTCGTCCGAGCGGAAGAAGTGGTCGCCCCAAGCGATAGTGCCGTCATTCTCGGGAGTATTGGGGTCGTCCTGTATCCACTCCTCGCCGAACCACTGGTCGGAGAATACGCCGCAGGTACGTGCAAAGAGCTTGTTGGGGTCCTTGGAGTCGACCTCTATCATACCGATAGAGTTGTCGGAAACTGAGAGCTTCTCAGCCTTGCCCGACGCGATATTGTACTTGTACGCGCCGCCCGAAGCTCCCGCGAAAGCGAGACCCGCGATATATGTGAAGAAGAGATTTCCGTTGTGGTCGCTTGTGATAGAGAGAGGGTAGTTGTCGTGCGGGAGTGCCGTTACAGCCTCGAACTTGTCGTCCTTTACGCTTGCGACGTGAACGTTCGCCTCGCCCTTTACTGACGTGCCGACGTAGACCTTGCCGCCTTCGATGTAAACACAGCCGATACCGTTCTGCTGGTTGTATTCCTTTGTAGGCTCAGTACCTCTTACCATATGGTCAGTCCACATAGGGTACTTGAGCTCGCCGCTGAACAGTCCGAGCTTGTCGTAGCCCTCAACGGGCTTCCAGCTCTTGCCGCCGTCGGTGGACTTGATGAGCGCGGACTTGCCTGCGGTAACGTCGCCGCCCGCGTAGATAGTGTCGGGGTTGTCGGGGTCAACAGCGATAGGCTCGATGCATTCACGACCGTCGCCGTTTCCGTGGACCTGAATATGCTCGGTAACGTCGACGCCTGTGAAGGTCTTGCCACCGTCGGTGGTCTTGTAGATGACAGTCTTAGCGTCCGAGAAGTAAGCACAGCCGCAGAGGAAGTAGGCTGTGAGGTCGTTGGTCGGGTCGATGGCAATGCCCTTACAGCTGAGGAGACCTCTGTCGTCCTCATTGATGAAGCCGAAGAGCTGTACCCATCTGCTCTTGTCGTAGTCGTACCTGTACGCTCCGCCGACGTCGGTGCGGAGATACATCTCGCTCTTACCGGCGACGATGCCCGAAACGAAGCCTGCACCGCCCATTTTGAGCGTGTCCCAGTCATAGGTCGACGAGATGTCCTTAGTGGCGGCGTACGCCTTATTTACGCCGTCAGAGAGGCTCGTCTGAGCTGCGCAAGCTGCTGTGATGCCTAAAGCACAGAAGCCTGCGACTGTTTTCTTGAATAAATGCATAGATTATCCCTCCATTTGGATTTCTGCCCAATGCCGAGGCAGATTCTTAAACTTATTAACTTATCGTTATAAGTCCTTCATGTTTTCCGGCAAGTATATATTATCATTATTTCAGCCACTTGTCAACCGATTTTTTGGAGATTTTTACGAATAAATCGTGACATTTCTATGAACTTTCACACTATATTATATATGCAGAAGATTATAGTGCTTAAAAGGCACGGAGTTGACAGTTAAATCAGTGAAAAATATGTGCGGACTCTTGACTTTCGAGAACAGATGTTCTATAATAAGAATGCAAGGAATAAGAACAAATGTTCTTAAAGCTGCCTGACGCTTTCTCATACCCGTTGAGGAGGCGGCTTATCTCCCTAACAATCTACAATGAACAGGAGGCTTTGACATGGAAAGCATGATAAACGGCTACGTGGAAAGCTGCACGCGTGTGAAGTCCCGAATAGACGAGCTCACGCGGCAAAAGGACTATCTGAAGCAACAGGGCGATATATGCACGATAGAGGAGCTCGACCTTGACAGAAGGATCAGGCTGCTGTACTGCGAATACGGTCAGATGCAGGAGGTGCTCTTCGCTCTGAGATCGTACTCAAGGAGGCGCGAGCAGAGTGCCGAGACGTGAGAGCTATAGCGATACATTCACGGGCGAAGCCGACAAGAGCATACGCGGGATACTCGGCGGAGACGCGTGCTCGGACTGCGCCCGCGCGAAAAGGATACTGTTAAAAGTAATAAATAATGAGCTTACTCCGAGACAAAAGGAGATAATTGTGCTATACTATTTTAAGGATAAAGACACGCCCGAGATAGCGGAGCTGCTCGGGATAAGCACTCAGGCTGTCAGCGCCGCCCGTGCGAGGGCGAGACTGCGCCTGATGAGGATACTGCAATACTACCTGTGAGGTCAACGATATGGAAACACCTATATATGATTTTTTGCGGAAATACGCCGATTCGGAGACAGTGCGCTGTCATATGCCCGGTCACAAGGGGCACGACCTCGGGCTCGGCTCAGCGCTCGACATCACCGAGATAGCGGGCGCGGACAGCCTCTTTGAGGCGGACGGCATTATCCGTCGGAGCGAGCGCGCTATGTCCGAGCTCTACGGCACCGCCGACACCTTCTACTCCGCGGGCGGCTCGACTCTGTGCATACAGGCGATGCTTGCGGCGATGAAGCAGGAGAGGAGGACAGTCATCGCCGTCCGCAACGTACACCGCGCCTTTCTCAACGCGGCGGCTCTGCTCGACCTTGACGTCGAGTGTGTGATGCCCGACTACACCGACGGCATACTCTCGGGGACTATACCCCTCGCCGACATCGAGCGCGCCCTTGCAGATACGCCGAATGCGTGCGTGTACCTGACCTCGCCCGACTACACGGGCAGAATGGCTGATATACGCGGGATATCGGCGATATGCCGCAGATACGGCGCGCCGCTCCTCGTCGACAGCGCTCACGGAGCACATCTGCGTTTCATGCCGACAGACCTTCACCCTATAACGCTCGGGGCGGACATCTGCTGTGATTCCGCACACAAGACCCTCCCCGCACTGACGGGGGCGGCGCTGCTGCACACCTCCTCGGAGAGGTACGCGGGCGTGCTGCGTCAGTGCATGAGCCTGTTTGCGTCGACGAGCCCGTCCTACCTGATAATGGCGTCGCTCGACCTCTGCTGCGGGTACATCGCGGAGCGGATACGCTCGGACATAGAGCTGAATATCGCGGAGCTTGAACGCCTCCGCCGCACATTTGCGGACAGGACAGACTTCGCGGACGGCGACCCCTTCCACATCACGCTGAGGGCAGCGGAGAGCGGCTATGACGGCACAGAGCTCGCGGAGCTGCTCCGAAGGGGCGGCGTTGAGTGCGAATATGCGGACAGCGGGCTCGTGGTGCTGCTGATGTCGCCGATGAACACGCATGAGGACTACGCGAGGCTGACTGCGGCGCTTGACGGTGCTCTCGGAGCAGTCGGGAGGCGCGAGCCTCGCTCGGACGGCATAGCTCTGCCGCTGCCGAGACGTGCGATGAGCATACGCGATGCGGTTTTCTCGCCGAGCGAGGAGGTGCCTGTCACCGAGGCTGAGGGACGTATCTGCGCGGCTGTGAAGGTGCCGTGTCCGCCCGCAGTACCGATAGCGGCGAGCGGCGAGGTCATCGACCGCGAGTGCATAGCTGCATTCGGGCACTACGGCATCAAGACGGTCAATGTCGTAATATAGAGCACGGAGGTCGGATATGTGCCGCGCGGGATATCATCTTCGCAGCAGGAAGCCTCTCCTGATTAATTTCCGCTTTACATTTCCTGTGAAATATGATAAGATATATTTACAGATATAGAATTCCCAAGGAGGGAGAGACAAATGTCCGATTTCACCGAAACCGACAGCCGCTCGGAGATAGCAGCGCTCAGCCATGAGGTATACCGCCTCACTAAGCAGCTCGAGGAACAGGAGCAGCGCCGCCTCGCCGAGGCATTACCCGATAAATACGACCCGTTTGACAACCCCACCGAATACAAGGGCTTCTGCGGGGACTACTCAAAGATACTTCCGCGCATTACCGAGACAGGCTACGAGATACCGCTCGAGCCCGACTACAGTGAGCGCAGGGCGCTCAAGCGCTCGTACCGCAGAGGCGGCTGGCTGATGATATTCCAGTACGTTTTCTCGAACGGGCTCGGCTACCTCATAGTACAGCTGGTACTCGCTCTCATGCTCGCGGTCAACCCTGACGCAGGAAGCGCCGCGATAACCGAATATGTCCGCGGCTCGTCGATACTCGTCTCGATAAACATGATGGTTTACATACTCTGCAACGTCGGCATAGCCGTTATCGGCATGAAATGGGCGGGGATAAAGTACACCTCGCTTGTCCGGACCAACGACTTCGGCGCAGGCAGAGCCTTCCAATACTGCGTGATAGGACTGCTTCTGTGGACTGTGTCGCTGTACTTCATCTTAGGCACGAAGGACGTGTTCTCGAAGTACGGCATAGACATCGTCCCCGACCTGAGCGGAGTCGCAAATACCTATCTTGGCAAGACGGTCAACCTGCTGTACGCGTGTATGTTGGCACCGATGACAGAGGAGCTTTTCTTCCGCGGTGTTCTGCTCAGGACGCTTGCTAAGTCGAACCAGCGGTTCGCGATATTTGCCTCAGCCCTATTCTTCGGACTTGTTCACGGCAACATTCAGCAGTTCATACTCGCGGTTCTTATCGGCATTTTCCTCGCTCACATCACGCTGAAGCACGGTTCGATAATACCCGCGGTCATAGTGCATATGTGCGTGAACACCGCAAGCTCGATAATCGGCTATGTATCGGAAATCAGCACAGTCGCGTCGATGATTAGCTATCTTGTGCTGCTGGCGGTATCGCTTCTCGGAGTGATAATGCTGCTCGTATTCCTCGGCAGGGACAAGCTTCCCACGCCGACTCCGAAGCAGGCAAGGCGCGGAGTACTTGTGGCGGTGGGCTCGATACCGTTCACGGGAGCGGTCGTGATATACGTGCTTGACATTCTCTACAAGCTGTTCGCGAAGAAATAAGCGGAGCGGAGTTTAGCCGCGCGGAGGTATCTTACGTCCCGAACGTACTGCCGCGCGAACATCGGGATTCCAAAGGGGCTGAGTCCCTTTGGCAGGGTCTGGGACAGCGTCCCAGCGGATTCCAAAGGCAGAGCCTTTGGCGGGTCAAGGGCAGCTGAACAGCCCGTCCCCTCTGTCAGCTTCGCTGACATCTCCCCGCACTGCGGGGAGTCACCCTTAATCGCCGTCTATGGCGGCGAAACATTTGCTTTAAAATAAAAATTTCTCTTCGCAAACAATCCGGTGAATTGTTTGCGAACAAAGGAACTGACGGTTATTAACGGGGCGATGTGGGCAGCCCCTACAGAATGGCGCCGTAACCAATTCTGGGATTTGCGGGCGAGCGGAACTCGCCCCTACAATAATCGCACACGCAATTGTAGTGAATGCACAAATTTTCTTGATTCCGTTGCTTTTTTCTGAAAGCTATGCTATAATAAATACAGCAAATCAAACATCAGGAGGTCGATACCTATGGAAATGGCGTTAGTCGTAGATATAATCTCTCATCTTATCGGCAACAGCCTGACCGATACCACCGATATACAGGCACTCGTCAATGACGAGAATGTCACCGCGCTCGTTGGAGTTGTCAAGGAACTGCTCGACGACGACTACAACTACTACAACAATACGCTTCTTGCCATACAGAGCAACGAGCTGGACAAGATAAAGATAAATATCGACAGCGCCAAGAGCCTCTACTACGAGGGACTCGACAACCCCGAGATAACCAAGCAGAAGCTCGACGCCGCGCACGACAAGCTCCGTGAATCTCTCCTCACGCTGATGCGCTATGTCGAGAGATACGTTGGTCAGCTCAGGAACTGCAACGACCGCTTCAAGCGCGGCTCGCTCTTCGGACAGAGAAACCTCAACGCCGAGATAGACAAGAACATCTCGCTCCTCACCAAGTCGATGAGGCTGTTCACATACACGGTAGAGCTCGACTACGCCGTAAATTCGGTGCTCCAGTACAACGTCGAGCGCTCGTTCAGCAATCCGTGCAGGGACATGGTCAAGTTCATCGAGGACGAGAAGGTACACCGCCTCGTGCTCTCGCTCTGCGGAGACAACGATGAGGTGTACGACTTCTGGTACCATATGGACAACAACCTCAGAGTCTATCTCGACCCGCCGCTTAAATTAAAGCAGATAGGAATGAAGGAAAATGAGCAGAAGACAGAGAGCTAATAAGGACGCCTCGACCACCAAGAAGGAGATAGCCGTTATTGCGGCTTCTGCGCTGATACCCGTTGCGGGAACGGTCATAGCACCGCTTCTCATCGCGAAGAAGGTGTTCCCCAAGATATCCGAATCGCGGGGAAAACGTGGCGGCTCAACAGAATAAAAAATCGGCGTTTCAATCGAAACGCCGATTTTATTATATGCTTACTTGTTGAGGTTAGCCTCGATAACGTCGAGCTCATCGTAGAGAGCCTGCGGGATATTGCCGCCCTTAGCCTTGATGTCCTCGTCGTAGTATCTTCTCATCTCAGCAATTTCCTTCTTCCACTCGTCCTTGTCAACTGTAAGGAGAGCCTGGAGAGCAGAGGGAGAAACCTCGTCCTCGATGCCCTTGAGGTTGATATCCTCGGGCTTGGGGAGGTAACCGATAGGAGTCTCAACAGCCTCGACCTCGCCCTCAACGCGCTTGATTATCCAGTCGAGAACACGCATATTCTCGCCGTAGCCGGGCCAGAGGAAGTTGCCCTGGTCGTCTGTTCTGAACCAGTTTACGTTGAATATCTTAGGAGCCTTGCTGCCGAGTCTTGCGCCCATCTCGAGCCAGTGAGCCCAGTAGTCGCCTACATTGTAGCCGATGAAGGGCTTCATAGCCATCGGGTCGTGACGGAGAACGCCTACTGCGCCTGTAGCAGCAGCAGTTGTCTCAGAGGAAACAGCAGAGCCGATGTATGTACCGTGAGTCCAGTCGAACGACTGATATACGAGGGGAGCAGTTGTAGCGCGGCGACCGCCGAAGATGATAGCTGATACGGGCACGCCCTCGGGGTTGTTGAACTCAGGCGAGATGCAGGGGCAGTTCTTAGCTGGAGCAGTGAATCTTGAGTTGGGGTGAGCGAGCTTCTTGCCTTCCTTTACCCATTCCTCACCGTTGCACTTGATACCTGTCCACTCGGTAGCGTCCTTGGGCGGATTATCGTTGAGCTTCTCCCACCATACTGTGTTGTCGGAGTTGTCGAGAGCAACGTTTGTGAAGATAGCGCCTTCCTTGGTGCAGGCGAGAGCGTTGTAGTTGGACTTAGCGTTAGTACCGGGAGCAACGCCGAAGAAGCCGTTCTCGGGGTTGATAGCGTAGAGTCTGCCGTCCTTGCCGGGCTTCATCCAAGCGATATCGTCGCCGACAGTGAATACCTCATAGCCGTCCTTCTTGTATCCCTCGGGCGGGATGAGCATAGCGAGGTTGGTCTTGCCGCAAGCCGACGGGAAAGCGGCAGTGATGTACTTGATGTCGCCGTTGGGCTTCTTAACGCCGAGGATGAGCATATGCTCAGCCATCCAAGCCTCGTTCTTGCCCTGGAAGGAAGCGATACGGAGAGCGAAGCACTTCTTGCCGAGGAGAACGTTTCCGCCGTATGCGGAGTTGATAGACCAGATAGTGTTCTCTTCAGGGAACTGAACGATGTATCTGTTCTCGGGGTCAACGTTAGCCTTGGAGTGGAGACCTCTTACGAAATCGTCGGAGGTATCGCCGAGGTTCTCGAAAGCCTGCTTGCCCATACGAGTCATGATGTTCATGTTGAGAACAACGTAGATAGAATCGGTAACTTCAACGCCTACCTTAGCGAGAGGAGAACCGATAGGACCCATGGAATAGGGGATAACGTACATTGTTCTGCCCTTCATAACGCCGTCGTACATAGGAGTGAGCTTAGCCTTCATCTCATCGGGAGCCATCCAGTTGTTTGTAGGACCTGCGCCCTTCTTCTCCTTTGAGCAGATGAAAGTTCTGTCCTCGACACGGGCAACGTCGTTAGGGCGTGTTCTGTGGTAGAGGCAGTTGGGGTACTTCTCGGGATTGAGCTTGTACATTTTGTCCCAGCTGTCATCGGGGAGAGAAGTAACTTCTTCTGTGAGAGCGTCGATCTGCTCCTTGGAGCCGTCGATCCATACTACCTTGTCGGGCTTGCAGAGAGCGACCATTTCATCGACCCATTTTAAAACATTGGGGTTCTTTGTCAGTGACATTGATATATACCTCCTAAAAGATTATCATTTCAGTGCGGCGAAGCGCCGCCGCGCGGGAGAACCGTAAAAAAATCCGATTTACCCTCATTTACTATTATATACATTTTCTGTCAAACTGTCAATAGCGGCGACTGATATTTTTTTGTCATATCAATATATATCAGAAATTGCGGCATAGTGCCGACGGCGGCGGATACGGAACGCATTTGTTGGAGTATATGCACAAAGGATTCAACATATGCTTGTATAAAAGGTAGAATCGTCTCCAAAAAAATGCTGTTTTGGCTTAATATTGTTGAAATATCTGATTTTTGTGGTATAATTATACTATCTTATCATGTAGCATATCAAGAAACGGAGGTCATCGAAATGAAGAAAACTATCATCACAATCGAACGCCAGTACGGCAGCGGCGGAAGCACTATCGGCAAGCTCGCTGCGGAAAAGCTCGGCGTCAACTACTACAACAGACAAATACTTGAAATGACTGCCCAGAAATGCGGCATTTCCGCCGAATACCTCGAATCCGCGGAGGAGAGCGTGCCAACGAGCTTTCTGTATTCGCTCCTGCTCTCGGCTAACCCCGGGCGCACCATGGAGGAGAACCTCCCGCTCTCGGACAAGGTATTCCTCATGGAGAGCCGTATCATCAGCGAGATAGCCGAGCGCGAGAACGGCTTTGTGCTTGTCGGACGCTGCGGAAGCTACATCCTTGAGGACAAGGGCTGCTTCAGCGTGTATATCTACGCTCCGCACGACGCGAGGATACAGCGTGCGATAACGCAGTATGACGTAGCTCCGAACAAGGCTGAGAATATGCTGAAAAAGATAGACAAGCGCCGCGAGACGTTCTTCAACGTCAACACGGGCAGGAGCTGGCAGGACAAGGACTTGTACTCGCTTTGCCTCAACAGCGCGGAGCTCGGAGACGAGCTGTGCGCGGAGATAATCGTCAAGGCGTACAAGGAGTACAACGAGCGCTTCCGCAGTGAAGCGGGCATAAAGTGATTTTTCCTTACTGAAATATATCTCTCTGACAAAAAGCCTCTCCGAAAAGGAGAGGCTTTTTTCGCTGTGGATATGATTTTTATTTGCGTATCTTCATAGAGATATCGAAGCACTTGACGGAGTGCGTCAGCGCGCCGAGGGAGATGATGTTCACGCCTGTCTCGGCGACCTCGCGGATATTGGCGTCGGTGATATTGCCCGAAGCCTCGAGCAGAGCCGCTCCTGCGGTTATCTCGACCGCCTGCTTCATCTCGTCGCAGCTCATATTGTCGAGCATGATTATCTCGACCTTGTTCGCGAGTGCCTCGCGGAGCTCATCGAGCGTGCGCACCTCGACCTCTATCTTTACCGTGTGACCTATCTTCTCGCGCAGAGCGGCTACAGCAGCGGTTATGCCGCCGTAAGCGTCGATGTGGTTGTCCTTGAGCATAGCCGCGTCGGAGAGGTTGAAGCGGTGATTCTTGCCGCCGCCGACGGTCACTGCGTACTTCTGTATCGCGCGCAGACCAGGGAGGGTCTTTCTCGTGTCGGTCACGGAGGCGTTAGTCCCCGCGACGAGCTCAACGCACTTGCTGGTAGCGGTCGCGATGCCCGACATATGCTGGAGCAGGTTCAGCGCCGTGCGCTCACCCTTGAGGAGAGTGAGGGTGCTGCCCTCGAGCTCAGCGATGATGTCGCCCTTTTTGACCTTTGTGCCGTCCTGAAGGAGGATGCGGAAGTCGACGTCACCGCCCGCGAGGTCGAAAACGCGCTTTGCGACCTCAATGCCGCACACGACGCCGCTGTCCTTGGCGACGTAGTACGCGGAGCTGCGGTGCTCGGGCGGGATGAGGTTATCGGCAGCAGCGTCGATGTAGTTGATATCCTCCATGAGCGCGGTGGTGATAATATTGTCGATGTAGCACTGTAAAAGCTTCATAGGTATCGTTCCTTTCGCGATAATGTAGGGGCGAACAGCGTTCGCTTGC
>Ga0247608_10004239_pt1 | contig 16192 bp, 16 predicted proteins | sample 176DNAGHGlowgp2_FD_193490 | JGI IMG/M metagenome (GOLD analysis project Ga0247608, IMG submission 193490) | Sheep rumen microbial communities from Palmerston North, Manawatu-Wanganui, New Zealand - 1766 DNA GHGlow gp2 | ecosystem: Host-associated > Mammals > Digestive system > Stomach > Rumen ... | reverse complement strand
AATACTCCTTGCGACTCACGGTTGTATTGGATGAGTTGGGAGAGGCCGATTTTCTGCGCCAACTTATTCAGGTTGGCACGGCTGACCAACTTGGAACGCATTTCGGTAAGGAATCCTTCGCCCTGATGGGGATATTTTTTATATAGAAATTCAGCCACGACGGCACTTAGTACAGCATCGCCAAGATACTCCAGCCGCTCGTTGTTGACGCGCCATCCTTGGCCCATCTCTACCGATTTGGACTTATGGATAAAAGCTATCTGGTACAACTCAGTGTTGCACGGGGTAAAGCCTAATACGTTCTTGAAAAAAAGGTAAAATTCTTTGTGTTCTCCTTTATAACGACCAAAATGCAGCATATTAATATTTACGGAAAGCCAGACAAGCGTTATGTCCGCCAAAACCGAAAGTATTGCTGAGTGCGAAGTTTACGCTGCGGTTGGTGGGCTTGTTAAAAGAGAAGTCGAGAGGGGCGATATTGGGATCGTCTGTAAAATGATTGATGGTAGGGGGAACGACATCGTTTTGGATGGCCAAAATAGTGGCGATTGCCTCAACTGCGCCAGCGGCTCCAAGCAGGTGGCCGGTCATTGATTTGGTGGAGTTGAGGGTGAGCTTTTTGGCGTGTTCACCGAAGAGGGACACCACGGCCTTGGGTTCGGATATGTCGCCTATGGGCGTGGACGTTCCGTGTGTGTTGATATGGTCGACATCGGTAATCTCCATCCCCGAGTCTTCAATGGCAAGTCGCATGGCGTTCATGGCACCAAGACCTTCAGGATGGGATGCTGCAATATGATAGGCATCAGCGGTGAGGCCACAACCGGTAATCTCTGCATAGATCTTTGCTCCACGGGCCTTGGCATGTTCGAGCTCCTCTAGGACCAGGGCTCCCGCACCTTCTCCCAATACGAAACCATCGCGGTCTTTGTCGTATGGCCGTGAGGCAGTCTTTGGGTCGTCGTTTCGGGTGGAAAGGGCTTGCATGGAGGAGAAACCACCAATGCCACTTGGGATAATAGGAGCTTCGCTACCGCCAGTGACGATGGCATCGGCTTTGCCTAGACGGATGAACATAAAGGCATCGCTAATGGCCATAGAAGCACTAGCGCATGCGGCTGAGGTAGAGTAGTTGGGCCCCCGAAAACCATATTTGATGGAAATCTGTCCGGCACAGATGTCACCAATAGTCTTTGTAATAAAGAAGGGACTGAAACGAGGATTATTTGGGTTGGAAGCGTATGAGAGGATTTCGTTCTGGAAAGACTCGGCCCCTCCCATACCAGTGGCGAATATAACGCCGATGCGGTCGAGGTTGATACTACCCTTTGTAAGGCCCGCATCTTGTATGGCCTCTTCTGCCACCACCATACCGTATTGTGTATAAAGGTCCATTTTACGAGCTTCCTTACGGTCGAAATGGTCATCGGAATTGAAACCTTTGACCTCCGAAGCTATATGAACCTTGAAGTTGGTGGCATCAAAGTGGGTAATCAGGCCAGCCCCACTTACTCCCTTCAACAATGCTTCCCACAAATCAGGAACATTGTTGCCAATAGGAGTAAGTGCGCCGAGACCTGTTACTACAACTCGTTTCAGACTCATCGTCATCGGGTTGAAGCAGAAATGTGATTATTTCTGAGCGTTTTCGATGAATTTAACTGCGTCACCGACGGTAGCAATTTTCTCAGCTTCCTCATCAGGAATCTGGACGTCGAACTCTTTCTCAAGTTCCATAATCAGTTCGACAGTGTCCAAAGAATCAGCACCGAGATCAGTGGTGAAACTGGCTTCCATAGTGACATCTTTTTCATCAACACCGAGCTTATCAACGATGATAGCTTTTACTTTGCTTTCAATTTCTGACATGTTTATTTAATTTTTGAGTTTAACGAGGTGCAAAGAAACGAAAAAAAAACCATATAAACACTTTTTTTAACTATTTTTCTTTTGTGCTTCTATGTTATATAATTGATAATGCGAATTTTATGTCTTTTATTAATGTGCTCTTTTTCTTCTCAGGCATCCCTTTTTTACCTCTAAAAATGTACTTTTTGTTTATCTAAATGTTAAAATTCAACGTTCCGTACTTATGCTTATTACAATGCTAACCTACTACTTTTTGGTTCTATGCACCAGGTGGGAACAATCCCCGGTCCCTCCTATAACTATTACTAAGATAATAGAGAACGCTAATTTTGGTATGTACGGGTCACCCATTCTTTAGAAATCACATTTTTTAGACAACAATTAAAGCCAATCAACGTTATCTATAGAAAATATAGATTAAAATGGTCAAATTGGCAATTCTTGCGTCCGGTAATGGGACAAACGCACAGCGCATTAGCGAATATTTTGCAGACAGCGATTCTGTGAAAGTCGATTGTATAATTTATAATGTCAAGGGAGCCTATGTGTCGGAGCGGGCAAAAAAGCTAGGTGTACCGGCCTATTACTTTGGTCGTGATGATTTCTATCACAATGGTAAGGTACTCAGTTTCTTGAAAGAACATGATATCGATTGGTTGATTTTGGCAGGTTTTCTTTGGCTGGTTCCTGAGGATATCATTGCAGCCTTTCCTCAGCACATCATTAATATTCATCCGGCCCTGCTTCCCAGTTACGGAGGTAAAGGCATGTATGGTAGCCACGTTCACGAGGCTGTTGTCTCTAACCATGAGAAAGAGAGTGGAATTACTATTCATATAATTGACAATCAGTACGACAAAGGGCAGATACTTTTTCAGGCAAAATGCTCGGTCTCTGATATGGACACACCCGAAACGCTCGCATCGAAAATTCATGAACTCGAACAGAAATATTTTCCAGTGGTAATAGAGAAAACCGTTTTGGAATGAGGATAGGCGTTAACACCCGTCTGCTTTTGGCAGGCAAGATGGATGGCATTGGCTGGTTCACGGCCGAGACATTGCGGAGAATCGTACAATCCCATCCTGAGCATGATTTTTACTTCTTTTTCGACCGAAAGCCGGACAGGGGGTTCATTTTCTCTTCTAATGTGCATCCAGTGGTACTCCCACCTCAGGCACGTCATCCGGTGCTGTGGTTCCTGTTTTTCGAAGTCAGTATTCAGTGGGCCCTAAAACATTACAAAATAGATTTGTTTCTCTCTCCGGAGTGCTATCTTTCGTTAGGTTCCAAAGTCCCCACTTTGATGGTAATACATGATATTAACTACGAGCATACTAAAGGTAACCTGAAACCCTCGCATCAGAGATACATGAATTATTATTCATCTAGATTCGCTCACCATAGTACACGTATTGCCACTGTTTCAGAATATTCCAAACAGGATATTGTTGACACTTATCATGTCAGTGCCAATAAAATAGATGTAGTATACGACGGGGCGCATGAGGGTTATCACCCGTTAGGTAAGGCTTTACGTCAGCAAATTAGGGACCAATATGCTCAAGGATGTCCCTATTTTATTTTTGTAGGAACGATCATCAAACGGAAGAACTTAGCAACCGTGCTGACCGCTTTTGACCATTTTAAAGCCCAAAGTCGGTCCGACATGAAGTTAGTCGTTGTGGGGCATAAAGTGTGGTGGCAGGATGAGCTGAAAGAAGCCTATGACCAAATGAAATATCAGGAATCGGTTATTTTCATCGGACGGGCTGTCGCAGACACCCTTGTAAACCTAATGGGTGCGGCTGAGGCTCTTGTTTATCCATCTTTTTTTGAAGGCTTTGGAATCCCTATTATTGAAGCTTTTCAGGCTGAGGTACCAGTAATCACTTCTAACTGTACCTCCATGCCCGAGGTGGCCGGTGACGCTGCTATCCTTGTCGAGCCGACCAATGTGGCAATGTTGACCGATGCTCTTCATAAGGTTTCTTCGGATGATTCATTGCGTTCCAAATTGATTGACGCAGGTCGTCGGCAGAGGGAGAAATTCAGTTGGGATAAAACCTCGGCGGCACTGTGGAATAGCATGATGAAAACATTGGAAAACATTGATGTGAAATGAGAAGGCTAAGAATTTTGGCGGCATTGTTTTCCATTATTTGGGGAAGTGTAAGTGCCCAGGATTCTGTGACGGCAGATTCAGCCCGAGTGAACCTTGTGTTCAACGGCTCCTTTGAAGAGTATAGGTTCTGTCCTAAACGAATTAATGCGGTAGGAATCTTGATTAATGTGGACGGTTGGTATCAACCGACCAGGGGCAGTGCCGATTATTTTAATAGCTGTGGTAGCCGTGAGTGTGGCGTGCCAGTGAATAAGCTTGGAGAACAGTATCCCTATGACGGTGAGGGCTATTGTGGTATTTATTGTAGTAAGAATGACTACAGAGAGTACCTTCAGACCCGTTTGCGTAGGAAATTGCGAGCAGGTGATAGCATACGTTTGACTTTTTATGTGAGCCTCTCAGAACAGTCCACTGGAGCGGTGGCCACTTTGGGGGGACTGTTCACTTCGGATGATGTTTATGACACGGTAAGAAGTATTCTTTTGCATAAGGAGTATGAAATGCTTTCCGAAGATGTTTCTCAAGTAATTGCCTCAACGTATAGCCCGCAGGTGATAAATTCCGTTGATTCGCCTCTTGTTGATACAAGGGGGTGGCAGCGTGTGTCGGGGACCTTTGTGGCAGAGGGCAACGAACAATATGTCACGATTGGTAATTTTTATACCGCAGAGCAGTCCGGTTATGTCGATTGCGACTCGTTAACGCATTTGCTACCGGGAGCATATTATTATATTGACGATATTTTCGTCGAATGTCTCAATTGTCAGCCTCCCGTGACGGATGATTTAAACGTTGATTCTAACTATTTGACTCAGGAGCAGCCTTCTTTTAGTGTCGGTAACACCTTTGTGCTTAAAGATATTTTTTTCGAATTTGATAAAAGTACGGTCCTGCAGCAATCTTATTTTGAGCTGATGAGGCTGATATCACTTCTAAATACCTATCCCAGTATGCGTATTGAGATTGGAGGCCACACTGATGCCCACGGAGCCGATAATTATAACCAACGTCTCTCTGAACAACGGGCCAAGGCTGTGGCAGACTATTTGGTCTCTAAAGGTGTTTCCGAATCTCGGTTGCAGTTCAAAGGCTACGGAAAGACTCGTCCTATAGACACCAATGATACTGAAGAGGGGCGGGCCAAGAACCGCCGTGTGGAGTTCAAGATACTGTCTTTATAATCTCCATTTTTTCACATTGCATATCCATACAGACTAATGGTTAGGTAATCTCCGGGTAATTATTCCGACTTCTTTTCCCTGCTATCGTAGCCGAGTCTCGATCATAGTATGTAGACCAATGTTTAATGCACTAACAGAAGGTTGTTCAACATAGAAATCATTATAGTTTAGAAACAACGCCATTAATTGAGTCATTCCTATCGAGTCACTAGGGGACACCGAATAATAAAAAAGAGACGACCATTGGCCGTCTCTTTTTTATATTGGGTTAGTTCAGTAGAACTATTCAATAACGCGATAGAAGGAAACGCGACGGTTGAGCTCGTAGTGGATGTCACCGAAAGCAACAGTCTTACCCTTCCAGTCACAGGTGATACGGTTCTCATCGATGCCATATTTCTTGACCATGAGGCGTTTGACCTCTTCAGCACGTCTCTGAGAGAGCTTCATGTTGTACTCGTCGGAGGCAGTGTAGTCGCAGAAACCAACAACGGTGATTTTGAGGTCGGGATTGTCTTTCATGATACGGCTAACAGCCTTCACTTTGATCATTTCAGCATCGGTCACATGCCAACCATCGTTGGGATAGAGGACCGAGAAAGGAATAGCATAGTAGTTCAGCTGGTCGTTCTTGAGCTGATTCAGGACACCCTGCAGGCTGTCGGAAACATCCTGGGAGTGAGCAAGAGCTCTCTGACGGAGCTGGTTGTTCTCGTTGGCGAGGTTGTCGAGCTGGCCTTTGAGTTTCTTCTCATTGTCCTTAGCATTGGCAACTTCTTTCTTCAGAGCTTCGTTCTCTTCCTCAAGGTTGTCGAACTGTTCCTTGGTAAGAAGGGCGCGCTGAGCGATGAGCTCCTGGTCAGCAGCGGTGATACCGAGGTTGTAGATGTAACCAACGGTAGCGAGGACGTTAGTGTGATGCCAGCCATATTGGGATTTCCAAGGATTAGGAACGTTGGCAATAAAGTCGGCCTCAAGTTCTAAAAAGAGGTGACTTCTGTCGCATATTCTGTAGTCGAATCCAAGACCACCATCAATTTGGACACCAAGGTTGTCAACGCCACGGGCATTGTTCATGGACCAAGCAAGACCACCACCTGCGAAAACATAAAGATTACCGCGGGTTTCGGGTTTCCAGTTGTGGAAAGAGTTGTTCAGAGAGAGAACAAATTCAGCACTCAGAGCCATGTGTTTATCCATGGTAGCGTTCTTGTTGGAAATATCCCAGTAGTCACCAGCAGGGCCTAAAATACCAGTGGTGTCACGGTCGCAGTTGGCGAGGTCGGTATAGTTCCAGTGGAGACGCACCCAAGCACCGCGCTCGACTTCCTTTTGAAGAAGGAGGCCGAAGCCTGCATTAAAACCCTCTCCCCATTTGTAAGCATCGTTTCCGAAGAAGGTTTTTACATCAGGTTGGAAGTTGAATGAACCGGTCACACCGATTCCCCAATTGCTCCAGAAACCGTACTGAGGATACTCAGGAGTCTCAGCGGTTTGAGCAAAACTGTTGCCTGCAAATGCCATTAGGCAAAACAGTGTTACAATTTTAGATACTTTTTTCAACATATTGGTATACTTTTTGTTATAATATTATTTACCTTGTGTTTCAAATTGCAAAAATACACATTTTTTTTTATACAGCAAATTTTTTTTTAGAAAATTGATATTTTGTTTGTTGTGAACTTATCAACAGGTTTTTTAACAATCTAGAATTCAATAATTCTGAATGGTTGATTTTCCAGCTCATTACCGTTATCGAACTGCGTAGGATTGTGTCTTCTATCGGCTATAATAATAGTTATATACATTAAAAGAACATTTTTATTTCACGCCATTAACAAATAATTAATTTTTTTTTCGTACTTTTGCAACTACAATTTATAAACCCTTAATAGTATTATTATGCAGTCAGTTTGTTTGTATAAAGAACATCTTCAGCAGTTTGTTTCCGATGACGAGCTTGCCAATATTAGCAAAGAGGCTCTTAAGGCCAAAGAAACGTTGATTTCAGGTACGGGTAAAGGAAATGATTTTTTGGGATGGGTGGACCTACCCAAGGAGATTTCTCCCAGCATCATTTCCAATATTAAAAACGATGTCGCTAATCTCAGCCCCAAGGCTCGGTTGTTTGTGGTGATCGGTATTGGTGGCAGCTATCTCGGTGCCCGTGCCGTTATTGAGGCTCTTCAGTCCGAATTCGCCCCTATGACACAAGGCGACCATCCTTTTATCATATATGCGGGCCATACCTTAAGTGAGGACTACTATTTCCAACTCCTCCAATTGCTCGAGAGCCACGACTATGCCGTAGCTGTTATCTCTAAATCTGGTACAACAACCGAACCAGCCGTTGCCTTCCGCATCATCAAGGCCCATCTGGAAATGAAGTATGGAAAGGCCAATGCTGCCGAACGTATTATTGCCATTACTGATGCCCACCGCGGTGCACTGCACTCGATTGCCCAACAGGAGGGTTATCGTACCTATGTCATCCCCGACAATGTCGGCGGACGTTTCTCTGTGCTCACCCCTGTTGGTTTGCTGCCAATAGCCATGGCTGGCTACGATATCGACAAACTTCTCAGGGGGGCTTGTGATATGCGCGATATTTGTATCAACAACACCTCGCTCGACGAAAATCCGGCCCTTATGTATGCCGCCATACGGAACATCCTTTACCGCAAAGGTCGAAAAGTTGAGATCCTGGAGAACTTTGTCCCTAACCTTAAGTATATTAGTGAATGGTGGAAGCAGCTTTATGGTGAGAGTGAGGGCAAGGAGGGCAAAGGTATATTGCCTCACAGCCTTAGTTTCACCACTGACCTCCATTCCATGGGTCAGTATGTTCAGGAGGGTGAGCGCCTGATGTTTGAAACGGTACTCAGCGTGGCTCGTCCGAAAAAACGTGTGCTAATACCAACCGATGCTCAGAATCTCGACGGCATCAACTACCTTGTTGGTAAGAGCCTTACCGAAATCAACCACAATGCTGAGTTGGGCACCATCCTCGCTCATGTCGAAGGTGGGGTTCCTGTTCTTCGAATCGAAGTGCCTTCAATTGATGAGTATGTCTTGGGCCAGCTGATTTATTTCTTCGAGTTCGCATGTGGCGTCAGTGGCTACATGTTGGGGGTCAACCCATTCGACCAACCGGGTGTCGAGGCCTATAAAAAGAATATGTTCCGTCTCTTGGGAAAGCCAGGCTACGAACAATAACTCAAGAAAGCCTAATATGCAAAAAGTCGGTTGCTCACGCTGAGTAACCGACTTTTTTTAAGATTGTTGACTATCGCTAGAAGGGAAGGTCCCCTAGAGGCTCTGTCTCGTCTGTCAGGATGGTTGACAAAGGGTCTTGTCCGTGGTCGGCCAGCTCTTCGGGACGGTTTTTGTTGGCCAAAACGGTGAAATTGTCTGCAACCACCTCGGTGATGTAGCGCTTGTTGCCGTCTTTGTCTTCCCATGAACGGGTCTGAAGCTTGCCCTCCACATAAATCTGGGTGCCTTTACGAAGTATTTTTTCTGCAATTTCTGCCAAAGTACGCCAGCAGACAACGTTGTGCCATTCGGTTTGTTCGATGCGTTCTCCTGCCTTGTTTTTTCTGTATTCGGTAGTGGCCAATGGGAAAGAGGCCTTTTTAACCATATTGGTTGATTCGTCGTGTCGGTCCTGGGGGAAAGCCACGACATCGGGGTTTTTGCCTAAGTTGCCAATCAGAATAACTTTGTTTACTCCTACCATAATCAAATAGTTTTTACCTTATGTATTGTATCTATTATTTTATTCTTTACCGAAGTTTAGTGGTGCAAAGATAGTATTTTTTAGTCAACTGCAAACATAAAGATATTCACATTTTAGACAAATATCTGTCTATCAAACGTGAAATCGGGAGAGTTTTTAATTCTTGAAGTTCCACAATTCTCATTTTTTCTGGTATTTTACTAGGTTTTGTCCCATAATTGGCCTTCAAAAAATAGGCCTTTATGGTACGATGAGTAAGTTGGTGCTTCATTTCTGGACCTATTGTTAGGCTTTGGGGTTCGGAGCCGAGCCAGGTTTTTAAAACCATGGAAATCTCTTCGATGAGCGACTGGGGATTAATGGGGCTTTCGGTTTCGTGTAGAGGAAGTTCAAACAGACCCTGCCAAATGTCGCCCGGCTCTCTTTGCTGCATCAGCAGATGGTCGCCCCAGCGGATATCGATGTAATAAAAAAACCTTTCCTTGATTTTGTTTTTTGCTGGTTTTACCGGCAGCAGCTCCACCTTCCCGTCTCGAAAAGCCACACACTCCTGACGGAATATGCAGTTTTGGCAGTCGCACCCTGTCGGTTTGCAATAGGTTGCCCCAAAATCCATAATGGCTTGGTTGAATAAGTCGGGGCGTGCCTTGTCAATCAAGTTCAAGAGTATGCGCTCAAATTCTTTGTAGGCCTGTTCTGTCCCTATGGGGGTGCTAATTCCATACAGCCGAGCGACGAATCGGTAGACGTTGCCGTCGATAACAGGGTAGGGTAGACGGTAGGCAAAGGAGGCGATGGCTGCAGCTGTGTATTTACCGACTCCTTTGAGCGAAAGGATTCCTTCGTATGTGTCTGGGAATTCCCCATTCAGTTCCTTGGCCACATATTGGGCTGCCGAGTGTAGGTTGCGGGCTCGCGAATAGTATCCCAATCCCTGCCAGCTTTTTAATACCTGTTCTTCTGTGGCTTCTGCCAGGTCGTTGACGGTCGGATAGTGCGCGACAAAGTGCTCATAGTAGCTACGACCTTGCTCTATGCGGGTCTGTTGCAGAATGATTTCCGACAACCATATATAATAAGGATTTTCGGTCTTTCTCCAAGGCAATTCCCGGCCGAATTCCTCATACCATGCCAATAGTTTTTTTGCGAACATTTTCAAGTACCAATTTTGTGTTTTTGCTTCATTATTTTTGAGTTTTGAACACCTTTTTCTTGTCTAACTGACTGAAAAATTAGTGTTAAATCTTTTATTCAGAAATGTCGTATAATATTGCAATTTAGATTTATATAAATAACAAAATGTTAAAAAAATGCCAAGGGCGATTTTGGGAGGCTCAAAAGTTTTGTCAGTTCAAAAAAAGGTTGTACTTTTGCACCCGCTTTTGACGAAAAAAAGTACACATAAGTAACGTAAAAAAACAACAAAAATTATAGCTATCATGTCAAAGATTTGTGAAATTACCGGTAAGAAAGTGATTCGTGGTTACAATGTTTCCCATTCTCGCATCCACACCAAACGTACCTTCTCCCCCAACCTCCAGACCAAGAAGTTCTATATCCCCGAAGAGGGCATGTGGATTACCCTTAAGGTCAGTGCCAAAGGTATGCGTATCATCAATAAGAAAGGCATTCTCGCTGCCCTTAACGATGCTGCCGCCCAAGGTCACTTGCAGTTCTAACTTTTTTTGAAGACAAACAAGTCGTAATAAACAATTTTTTATCAATCCCTTAACAAGAAAGAGGTATTTAAAATGATCGTAGTTCCTATTAAAGAAGGTGAAAACATTGAGAGAGCTCTCAAGAAACTCAAGAGAAAATTTGAAAAAACCGGCGTTGTGAAAGAACTTCGCGAACGTCAAAAATTTACTAAGCCTTCTGTTATTAACAGGGAACGCAGACAGAAAGCCATCTATGTCCAGCACCTGCGTCAGCAGGAACTCGACAAGTAGTCTTGAGTCCGCACGTATCAAAAAAGAAAAGGGCAGCTCATTAAAGGGCTGCTCTTTTCTTTTGTCGAAACGAATGGTTGGGTTGGCACACATCCACCCCCAAAGCAATAGAGAGGCGACTGCTCCCCTTCAGACCACATGTTACAGAAGGCATCCTGCTGTCTAAGCCAACGAAAAAGGGCGACCCGCCTTGGGCCGCCCTTTCTTTGTTTTCTACGGAGGTGCAGGTTACTACCTATTGTAACGTTCCTTGTATTTCTCAATCTGGCCTTTCATCGAATCCACGCATTGGGCAACGGCCTCCTCGAAGGTGTCAGCCTGCTTGCTGTTGAAGAGGGTTTGTCCAGGTAAGTTCAGCGATAGTTCGGCAATCTTGTTGTTGTCGGATTCGGGTTTGTCCAGTTTCAAGTTAACCTCGCATTTTGTAGCGTTGTCAATTAGTCGGTCCAGTTTAGCTACTTTCTCGTTGACAAACTTTTCGAGTTTCTCGTCGGCCTTGAATTTTACGGCGTTAATTGTTGTGTTCATAAAAAAACCTCCTATTTTTTTGTTGCCCGGGGATGGGCATGTTTATAAGTTTCTTTCAAATGTTCTCGTGTCACGTGGGTGTACACCTCTGTTGCAGCCAAGTCGCTGTGTCCTAACAACTCTTTGATGGCATCGATGTTGGCACCTTCGTTGAGCATGTGTGTGGCAAAGGTATGCCGGAATACGTGGGGGCTTGTCCGTTCGGCATTGCTCCGTGGTGCCATGTAGTGCTCCACAATCAGGTATATCATGCCGTCGCTCACCACTCTTCCTCTGCTGTTCACCAGTAGTCTGTCGGTGTCGGCAACGGTTGTTTTCCTGATTCGCAATTCTTCCATCATTTTATTGCGTAACGCAATAAAGCGTGAAATATTATTTGCCAGTTCATTTTCTATCGGAATTATGCGTTCTTTGTTCCTTTTGCCTCTCACTTTGATGGTCAGCTCGTCCAGATTGATGCTTCCCAGAGTAAGGTTGGCCAATTCCGATCGGCGCATCCCTGTTTCGTAAAGCATACGCAACACCAGTTTGTCCAGCTCTCCGTCATAGCCCTCGGGATAGATATTGTCATAGATTTGTTCCACCTCGTCTTCTTTGAAGAAGATGGGCAGCCTTTTGGGCCTTTTGGGAGGAGATATTTTGACCATGATGTCGGTGTCGGTGTAACCTTTCTTGCGTAGAAATTTAAACCATGCCCGAAGAGCAGCAATTTGTTTGGTCACCGTTCCGGCGGCTTCGCCGTCTTCCATCAGGCTCATCTGCCATGTGCGGACATCCTGTGCGCTGATTTCTTCTATTTGGTGAATCTCTTGGCTGTCCAAGTATCTGCCAAAGCGCTCCACCTCGCACACATAGTAGCTGATGGTGCCTGCTGCCAAGCGCCGTTCGGTGCTGACATAGGCGGCAAATAGTTGTATGGCCTCTTCTATTTTCACAATTGCAAAGATACGCTTTTTTTTTATATCAAAAGTTAAATTCAATAAAAAAAAACTCCCCTGTGCGGTAAGTAGCTATCTGCCTATTTCTTAGCCTTCAATCCGTCGTTCCTGCCTTGGCCACTCATGCACCCTTTGCTGCTTATCCATGTTATGCCCACCGGGTGAACAGGAAACAGCGGAAGGGGGCCCATCTAGATGTTTCTATTGGGGGGCATGTTTGGTTGGAGACGGGTTGTGCTAGACGTATGTATTAAGTGGCAGACGGTTGGTTTCAGATGCCCTGTATAGACCAATGTGGAGTTGAGTGAACCCTGTGTAGAATAGAAAAAAGTTGTATTTTTGCAGATAGGGATAGATTGCCCTATTGAGATTAATCACATTAGTATTAGACGGTTATGGGTATGAATCGATTGGTTTTTTTGTTGGCTTTTATTTTCATGGGGCTGAGTGCTTGGTGCAACGGTGACCCTGTGGCAAGGTTCTCTGCACTTACTCTCTCTCGCAACCCTGTGGGCGTGCATGTGCCGGAGGTGCAGCTGAAGGATGAGCACCTGACCATCACTCCCATGGGGCGTTATGTGGTGGTGCGGGTCGAGTACTTGCTGCTGAACAACAGCAAGAAGGATTTTGTCGACCTGCCCTACGGTTTTCCGATTGACTACTACTGCCAAGGCAAAGAGAGGTGGGCCCATGAGGACGGCATATCCGAGAAGGTGGCAGAAGTGGGTTGGCGTGATAACTATGTGAGCGAGGTCTTCTTCACGCTCAATGGAGTCCAGCTGCCCTTTCAAGTTTCATTGGACAGTGTTCTACGCCAAGGGCATCCCCTTCTAACTGCAGAGGAGGCTGCGGCTGACAAGTCGGGTGATCTTTTTGAAGGCCGTCTCGACAGCATTCAGTACAAACTCTACGAGTATGAGAGTGATTTGGTGCGGCGTTGGTATTACACACGCCTGAGTCTGCCGGCTGGCTGCGCAGCCCATCTTACTGTTCAATATCGCATTGAAAGCCATTGCTACGTTTCATTAACGCTACAAAATTCACGACTTGCTTTCGACCATGGCCGTTGCCAATTTGCCTACGATTTCTCGCCTGCCTCCTATTGGGGCAATGGTATGGCTGAGACCTTTGATGTGAGGGTCGACGCTTCGCATGTCGAATTGGCGGCACCCCCTTTTACTGACACCATTGCTGCCCCGTTGGGGTTGCCTATGGGCAATCGGGGCAATGGGATTTGGCACTATACGGCCCGCAACTTCGACCTGGCCAAGGCCCAACCTTTGCGGCTGAACTATCTCCTAGGGCGAGAGCGGTCGGGCGTGGTGGAACAATTCAACTACCGCATTGCGCCCAGCCGCTACACAGTCAGCGTGAGCGGGACCGACCCCAAGTATCCTGCGGCCAACCTCTCCGACATGGACTTGGGTACGGCCACCGTGCTGCGGCCGGACAAGGACGACTCGATGTATATCACCATCCGATTTAAGGAACCCACTAACCTGAGGACGATAGTCTTCTACAACGGCTATTGTAAGAGTGCCGCCACATGGCTGAACAACAGTCGGGTGGAGAGCATGATGGTGTGCGAGTCGGGCAGGAAAGACCCTCTTTATTGTGAGTATCATAATCCCTCGCCAGGATATTTCCGTGGGTGGCAGTATCTTCCGAAAAGACTGATTGCCGATGTCCCCGAGAGTTTCACCTGGCAGGGACTGACTGACGTGGCCGAGGTGATACAGCGGTCCGACTACTATTCACCCAACCCGGTCACCGAAATCCACTTCGCCATTGCTGCAGTGGTCAAGGGGAAGAGGTACGACGATGTCTGTGTTTCGGAAATCATCTTGCTGGAATAGGGGAGGGACGGGCCTATAGAGCCTGGGAATATTCGTGTAGGGGGCTGATTATCAAATTAATTGTTAAATCACTTGTGGGATTCAAAGAAAAGTTGTATCTTTGCACACTTTTTTGTGTGGCCTTGGCTGCAGGATAAGTGATAATATATTAGAAAATTAATTAGATGAAAGCTCTTATATTCTTCGTCAGTTTGTCGCTGTTGGTGGTGACGCACGAGTTGGGCCACCTGCTGTTGGCCAAATTGTTTCACACACGCGTTAGGCGGTTTTATGTTTTTTTCAACCCTTGGTTCTCGATACTGAAAGCTAAGAAGTTCGACGGAAAGTGGCATTTCCTTTTCTTCAACAAAGAAACCCCCAAGTCGTGGGACGAGAAGAACCTCAAGCCCGAGGACCAGAACAACACGCTTTGGGGACTGGGTTGGGTGCCGCTGGGAGGATACTGCGATATTGCCGGCATGATAGATGAGACCAAGGGGGCTGACGACCTTGAGAGCACACCGCAACCTTGGGAGTATCGTTCCAAACCTCGATGGCAGCGTCTTTGTATCATTTCCGGTGGTGTGGTGGTCAACTTCCTTTCCGCCTTAGTTATTTATGCTGGTATTTTCTCGCATTGGGGGAATGACGAGCTGCCATTACAGAACGCCACATTGGGCTATGACTACCACCAGGTCCTCCTAGACCAAGGATTTCAAAATGGTGACATTATATATGCCATCGATGGTGAGGAGCAATATGATTTGGTAGAAGCCTCGGAAAAGATGATTCTCGACTCGCCCAAGGTGGTCACGGTTATGCGTGGCGACAGTCTCATTGACCTCACCATGAGCAAGGACCTTCTTTCCAAGATAGCCACCGAAAATCCCAAGCAGCTTATCACAGTTAGGTTCCCATTTGTCATAAAAGATTTTGCTCCAGGTTCGGTAGGCAGGCACTATGGTTTGCTGCCGGGTGACAGTTTGGTGAACATCTGTGGCAGACCAACGCCCACGGCAATTGATTTCACCACTACGTTGGCTGACTATAAGAGCGACAGCGCTGTAATTGGTCTGTACCGTAATCATCAGTACACCGAAGTCCCTGTTCTGTTGGGCAGAGATGGCAAACTGGGTATTTACGCACAGGACGATATGGCCGAGCTGTTCGAAGTAAAACATATCGACTATACTATATGGCAGGCCATTCCGGCAGGTATCAAGTATGGTTGGGAGACTTTGGTTACTTACGCATCGTCGCTTAAGATACTCTTTACCAAGGGCGGAGCCAACAGCCTGGGAGGATTCATTACCATGGCCAGCCTCTTCCCCGACACATGGGATTGGCTGCAATTCTGGAATCTGACGGCCCTGTTGGCAGTGGTTCTGGCCTTTATGAATGTCATACCTATCCCTGGTCTGGATGGTGGTCACATTGTCATCACCATTTGGGAGATGATTACCCGCAAGCCGGTGGACGAAAAGGTATTGAATGTGATTCAGAACATCGGATTGGCCCTGTTGTTATTGCTGTTGGTTGTTGCCAACGGAAATGACCTCATCAGACTTTTTAACGGTTGGTTTGTTAGATAGTAGATGAAGAAGCTGGACAGGCTGATATTAAAATCCTTCTTAGGACCTCTCCTGCTGACGTTCGCCATTGCTGTGTTCGTGCTGCTGATGCAGTTTGTGTGGAAGTATATCGACGACTTGGTGGGCAAGGGTTTGGAGTTCAGCGTTATTGCCCAGTTGCTCTTATATGCTTCGGCCACCTTTGTGCCCATGGCGTTGCCTATAGCCGTGCTTTTTGCCTCCATTATGACTATGGGTAATTTTGGTGAGAAATATGAGCTCATAGCTATCAAGGCCGGCGGCATTTCGCTTCGAAGGGTGATGATGCCTATGGCTTTTGTGGCTGTTTTGCTGACATTAGTGGCATTCTATTTTGCCAATAATGTCTTGCCTGTGGCCATGTATAAGTACCGGACGACGCTCTATGATGTCCAGCGGAAGAAACCTGCCGTTAGCA
>Ga0247608_10004236_pt1 | contig 16201 bp, 12 predicted proteins | sample 176DNAGHGlowgp2_FD_193490 | JGI IMG/M metagenome (GOLD analysis project Ga0247608, IMG submission 193490) | Sheep rumen microbial communities from Palmerston North, Manawatu-Wanganui, New Zealand - 1766 DNA GHGlow gp2 | ecosystem: Host-associated > Mammals > Digestive system > Stomach > Rumen ... | reverse complement strand
AAGCTGCTGCTAAGGTTTTGAATTTGCCTTTGGAAGAATATGTTTACCTTCGTGACGAGAAAGAAGGTCATACGGTTAGAACTCCGTATAAAATTCCAGTGATGTATATTTATGTAAAGCGTCTTCAGCAGATTGTGGCTAAGAAAACCGCTGTATCTAGCTCTATTAAAACTAGAAATGCGATTACTAACCAAGTTACATCTGATGATAAGGTTTCTAGAATGTCTGATGAAGAAACCAACTCTATGATTGCTCAAGGTAACTTTGAAACCCTTAAGGAAATGATGGGTCCGAGAGCAGGTAACGCAGGTCAGAAACGTATCATGTATAATAATATTGCCCGTGATGGCTTCGTTAAGATGTCGGATGTTAAAATGGGTGATTCTATCTTCGAGAAACCTGAACTTAACGCCCTTGATGTATATCTAATTGGTATGGGTCTGAAATCAGACCTTGTAACTGATGGAATGAAACTTTTGGGTTCATATAAATCTAACACGGATTAAATTTACAATAACTAATAGTAAACAACCTATTAGTTATTTATTGACAGCCTTAAGGAAATATTATGACAAAGAAGAGTAATATTCCTATTGATATTGATATAGAATCTCTTATCGATAGAATCAGAATTATAGAGCTGCCTCCTGGTGATGACACCGTTGATGTTCGTGATGTCAATCATTTCCTTATGGTAGATAGTTACCGAACAGGCAGTAAAAAGGTTTCATTACCTGTATTCTTAAATGGTATAATAAATTATATTCATGATAATAACAATTTAGTATTACCTACATCAACGCCTAATCAAGTTCTTAGTACTGATGAAAATAATACTATTTTATGGAAAGATCAAGAGCATCAAGTTAATGCCGACTGGGAGGCCACTTCTGGTATATCTAAGATTCTTAATAAACCAGATTTAGATATTTATGCTACTAAAGACCGAGTAGATGAGCAAATTAGTACTGAAGCTTCTCTTAGAGATGCTAAAGATATAGACCTCGAAAGTAAAATCACATTTCAAAAAGACAGAATAGATGCTATTGAATATGCAGTAGTAGTAAAAGGATATAAAAGCGTAGAACAACTTAAAGCATTATCATATCTTGAAAAAAGAGTCGGTAATGCTTTTATTCTAACTAACAATGGAAAATTAAATAATAATTCCTTAATTGTTAGAACTGGAGATGTTGTCGTTTACGATTCTAATGCTGAATGGATAATTTTAGCACATGCGCCTATAAGTCAGATTAATGCTGATTGGAATGCTACATCTGGCCCAGCTGCTATTTTAAACAAACCTAATCTTGCTACAGTTGCTACTAGCGGAAATTATACAGACTTAAATGCAGCTTCAATTCCACAGCACTTAAGAAATAAACAAACACCAAACACGATGCTTGCAGCCAATGAAAATGGCGATGTAGGCTTTGTGGATCCTAAAGAATTTTTAAAAATCAAAACTATATCACTTTAAGAGGAAGTATGAGTACTTTTGTATATCAAGTTAATGGTACAGACATTTTAGCAAAGAGAGCAGAACTTACAAGAAAGGGTGTAAGCATTGATACGGCTCTTGAAGAATTACGACGTGATGTGGATGGCATAGGATCATTCCAGATTGTAGAACAAAAAGTGGAAGGTCATCCTGACGTTTCTAAGCCGTCACATAAGGTTATATACTTATGGAGAAGTGCCGAATCTGGAAAGAAAGATCCATATGAAGAATGGATATATACCGGCACTAATACTTGGGAAATGATTGGCGAAACATCATTAGATCTTAGCCCCTATGCTAAGACTGTTGATGTACAAGCCATGATAGAAGATCTCGATGCAACAGTTACTTCATCAGATGGCAAAAATATTGCTGTACAGATTGTAGAAACTGATGGTAAGATTACTGCTGTAAATATTACAAAAGATGACACAGTAAACATTGCAGCTTATAATACTAAGATGAATGCGTTAGATGCATCTATTTCTAGTATTAATACATCTCTAACTAATCTTGGAAGCAATAAAGCTGATAAGGTAGCTAATGCTACTGATAATAATTTTGCTGCGTTAGATTCTAACGGCAATCTTAAGGATTCTGGAAAGAAGGCTGCTGATTTTGCTACTGCTGCTCAAGGAGATAAAGCCGATTCTGCAATTCAAGGCGTGAAATGCAATACTGATTCGGCATTAACTCCAGATGCTAATAAAGTTGTAACTATTCCGGAAGCTTCTGATTCTGTTTATGGTGTTGTGACTGTAGGTTATATAGATATTGACGATCTAAATAATTCTACTAATGGTTAATAAATTAAATATATGCATTGATTATGTCAAGACTTGTTAATACCATTAACGACACAGAGCTTCTCGCTAGAAGAGCCTATGAAGACGAGTCTGGAGATAATCTTAAGGAATCATTAGCTACTAAAGCAACAAATGCACAGATAGACGAGCTTAATGATGCTATTGAAGAAATATCAGTCCAGACCGACTGGGAAGAATCTGATGATACTTCATTGAAGTTTTTAAAAAATAAACCAGTTCCTATTTCTAATTCTGAAATAGAAGGATTGTTTGCATAAAGGAAATATTATGGCTAAATACTTAGACCTGAATGGGTTGTCTACATTCTGGGGAAAAATTAAAACTTATATATCTAATTTATCTGGCTCGATTACTGGTACACCTAGTGCTAGTAAAACTATTACTAGCTATACAGACGCAGGTGGTAAGACTACTGTAACTTTTGCAGATATTAAAATTGCTGAAAGCCAAGTTACAAACCTTACTTCTGATTTAGGAAGTAAAGCTCCTATTGCATCTCCTTCATTTACTGGTACGCCTAAAGCACCTACAGCAGCTGCAGGAACTAATACTACACAGGTTGCTACTACTGAATTCGTTAATACGGCTATTACCAATAAAATGGCTGAAGCCGATGCAATGATTTATAAAGGTACTTTAGATGGTGGAAGTACTGGTGATTATGGTGCACTTACACCTGCGGCTTCTAAAGGATGGACTTATAAAGTAAGTACAGCCGGTAAGATCGACGGCCAGGTTGTTGAAGTTGGCGATATGCTTATCTGTAATGCAGATAGCACTCCTGCTGCTACTGCTAACAATTATACTACGACTGTTGCCAACTGGGATTTCGTTCAAGGTAATCTCGATGGTGTAGTAATTGGTCCTGCATCTTCTACAGATGTTCACGTTGCAGTATTTGATGGTACTACTGGCAAGAAGATTAAGGATTCTGGATTCACTATTGGTAAATCCGTTCCATCTAATGCAGTATTTACCGATACTGATACTAAGGTTACATCCTCGGCTAACCATTATACTCCATCTACGGCATCTGGCTCAGATAAATCAGCTTCTGCTTCTGGTGCTTCTGCAGCATGGTCAATCGACGTTGTAAAAGGTGTTACTCTTAATACAGATGGCAAGGGCCACGTTACAGGTATTTCAGTTACATCTGGTAAGATTCCTGCTAACCCTAACACTGATACTAAAGTTACATCCGTTGGTAATCACTATGCACCAGCTGAAGATTCTGGTGCAGCTATCTCTGCAACTGGTGGATCTGCTGCAGAGCTTCCAACATCGTCTAGTGGTAGTTTAGTCCAAGTAGTTACTGGCCTTAAGAGAGATGCTAAGGGACACGTAGTTGGTGTAACTTCAGCTGGTCTTTGGAGTCCTGATAATAATACTACTTATACCAATGAAAAGCTTGGTAATGGCTATGGCACTTGCTCTACTGATGAAGCTACTACTGCTAAAGCTGTAACACTTGCAGATTATGTACTTGTAAAGAATGGCTTTGTTGCTGTTAAATTTACTAACGGTCTCTGCGCTAGTGCTACCCTTAATATTAATTCTAAGGGTGCTAAGAATATTTTCATTAATGGCGCAGCTGTAACGTCTACAACTTGTAAAGAAGTTCTTGCAGGTGATATTGCTTATTTCATGTATGACGGTACGCAATATCAATTCCTTGGAACAGATAGAGCTAATAAGGCTCCGATTGTAAGTATTACTAGAAGTGGTACAACATTCACTGTCACAAGAATGGATGGAACTACTACTACATTTACGCAGCAAGATAATGATACTAAGAATACTGCTGGATCTACTGATACATCAAGTAAGATATTCCTTATTGGTGCAACTTCTCAAGCAGCTAATCCACAGACATATTCGCATGATACAGTTTATGTTGGAACAGATGGATGTCTATATAGTAATTCACAAAAAGTTCTTACGGAATCTGTAGCTGCATCTACATATGAACCGATAATGACTCCTATTACTGATACAGAAATAGAAAGCTTGACATAAATTATCACAAAAACTTTTTAATGCTCCGTCTAAATGGACGGAGCATTCTTTCTTACAAAGGAAAATACTATGGGCAGAAAATATTTAGATCTTACTGGGCTAAATAAGCTTTGGGCGAAGATAAAGTCCTGGTTCCAGACAATAGATAACTTGGTTACAAGTTGGGGCAGCACACCATCCGACACTAAGTATCCTAGCGAGAAGCTGGTCAAGACTAGTTTAGATGGAACAGTGCAATCCATTACATTTAATGAAACCACGAATACAGCTAGTAGTGGAAATATAAATCTAGGAGCTCACCCAACCGCTGGAGAAAACAGTGCAACGACAGTGCAGGCATTAATACAAGACCTCAGTAAAACTGTAGGTGGAAGAATCGGTTCGGTCTCACTGAGTTTGGCCTCAACCATTAGTGCCCTAACTATACAAAGTGGTTGGTACAACTTCATTTGGTTACCACATAGACAAGGTGGTACGTCAGGCGATAATAGCAAATACGGAACCCTTATTATGACTCCGCTGACGTCCATACCCAATGTGTATGTAATTGAGGGGGGTGGGCTAAATGGAAATTCGCCGATTTATCAGGCGCGGAGGTTATTGAGATCGTCAGAAGCTGGTGTAGCCAGCGGCGTGGCATCTCTTGACTCAAGTGGTAAGGTGCCTGCGTCGCAGTTACCGAAGATTGGAACAAGTGGAATTTTAAATGACGCTATTACCGCTGCATTGGTAAAGGATGGAGAAACACTACCTGTTAATGTCACAGGTGGAGCAAAATATGTATTAAGAAAAGCAATCGGCGCAACAGCCATCGATTTGAATAATTTGACATTTACAGATGATGATAGTAAAATTGAGGTAGTAGAATGGTGGGATGCAAATAAAGACAACGTCGCTAATAAGCCTATCAATTCCTCCGGAACATTAATGATGTTTGGATATGGTAATGTCAATTATGTACAAATTGCAAATATGTCTGGTTCATCTAGCATATATTGGAGAACAAAAACTAGTAATACATGGTCTTCATGGAGGAGCCGAGGTTCTGCCAACGGCGTGGCGTCGCTCGACGCAAATGGAAAGGTACCGACTTCGCAATTACCCATATCAAAAACTGGGGATTATTTAAATCCGATATTTATTAATTCAAACAATGAGTTTGTTAAGTGCGATTTTTTTTACTGGGATCAAATTAGAAATGACAGCCACCCCACTGCATTAATTCCGTGGGGATGTCAAAATAAAGTATCATCTCACACGAATGCCGAAGCATCTACGAGTGGCTATGTTAGATATATTAGTATAGTTAGCAATATCGGTGGCCTTTATTATATAACTGGAAGTGTTCCATATGGCCCCTGTCATATTACATTGCAATTGGGTGCATTTTCTTATGGGAATACGTACTATAAAATATTAGATTACTCAGGATATGGTGCAGTAAACGCAAACCTAACTCATCTCTACATGAAGAGAGACAGTACAGGGAAATCTGTATATTATATCAAATTTAAATCAAGCCTAACTAATTTAAATGCAAATGCGGTTGACATCAAGGTATGGTCTTCTTCGAACCATGCGACAGTTTCATATCTTACCCAATCTGAGTTTGATGCCTTAGGTGGAATGAATCTTACAGTTCCATTATGGGTTTCAGGAAATAACGACAATATATTTCCACAAAGCCAACGCATTTGGTATAACACAAAGCCTTATGCCTATGGATCTGGTGGTGATGCTTCCACTCCTGTTTACGTCGACAGTAATGGTGCGATAGTTCCATGTTCAAACGTCCCCGTCATCGAGCATGTAACCAGTATACCATCAAACCCAACCGTAGGTACCATATACGCGCTTTAGGAGGCATTAACCTATGTATCTATACAAGCCAAGTGGCGGAACTCTTCATGAGGAAGGCAGATTCGTATTTGACGGTAATACCGCCGGGTGGCGAGTCCTTCCGATGCTTGATAAGAAGGATGCCAGCTCACCTCTCCAATGCTATTTTCCGTCTGCCTTATTATATCGCACTGCTCAGGACTCTAGCATTTCTACAAAGCCTACATTGCCGGACTTGCAATATGTGGCGAGCTCTCATAAGGCCAACCGCAATGTAACTGTAAATATTACTAATGGAAGAGGCATCACAAGTGCTACCAACGCCCTGTGGGGATCCTTATATTCTACTACCGGGGAACCTGAATGGAATGGCTTGAATTATTTTATCGGGTGTAATGCTTCTTCCGGTGATCTCCTTATTCAACGGACAAGGCAGGATAAGAAAATATCTTTAATCCATAATACAGTTACTGGTGGCAAACTTGATGCCGCCACAGAATTTGGTCTACCGATGAATTTGCTACACTGCCCGATGATCCAGACTTCGAATTCACTATACGTTAATCTCCGTAAATATTGCTATTCATTCGCCATGGTTATTCATTTTAGTAAAAACATGGTGATGTCGAATTATGCAAAAATACAGATAATTTTGCCATATGAACGTGGCATGTATTTTCCTGTACGAGCTGAAACTACTCTACGTGAAATGGCCGGTACTCCTGAGACGGAAAATTCATTTGAATTTGGACGATTCAAAAGCTCTGGAAGTTACGACGATAGCGACAGCAATATGAGTATGCATGCAGAGGCATTCCAATATACAGAAATCAGTGGTACGGATCGACTGTTTGAGGACTATATCATACGCGGATGGATATATCTTACAAATAATAACGGCTGTCGCGCTAATGGCGAAACAGCGTTCTATTTGCCGTGGATTCGATTCAAGGCAAACGATCTTGTATTTTTAAAAGAGCAAACCACTGGGACAATCTCAATCAATTATGCGGAGTGTATCGAAGGATGGATGGATATAGGATCGTAACAGCCACGATATACGTGGATGCAGTTTATTGCAAGGCCACACTCGGAACGCATGTGCTATATAGGCAGGAGCGCTCCGATTATGGCCATCTTCGCGATATACGAATCAACCATAACTGGCATGCACTTCGCGAAATTATCAAAAAGGACCACCCGGACGCCGATTTGGTTCTTTTGATGGATTCCGATGTAATTGCCACGAAGGAACAGCTTCAGGCGTTGCTGAATGCCTTTGACGGACACCCATTGGCATTACGTACTAAGCAATATGATACTGGTAATCATATTTGCTGTGCATGTTGCTTATTGACCATGTCAGATTGGATGAAAGTGCGATATATTGAAGAATACGTGGATGATTGTCCGTGCAATAAAATCAAGAAGTTTTGCGGCCCTGTCAGATATCTTGAAGGCCAACAGGCTTATGAATATCGGGATAGGGAGCGACAATCGAACCTATTCCACGGAGAATCTGTGCCTTTTTACACGGAGAAAGCGAGCGCCGTTGAATAGAAAAATAAACCAATAGGGAACAACCTATTGGTTTATTTATTAACCCTTCTTTTGAAAAGGTATAATATGAGTACAGAAAATAATGAAAAAATAAGAATCATAGACCTTGATTCAGGCGATAGTTCTGTAAGCATGACTGATACTAATAATGCATTAATGGTTGATAGCAATTCTACAGGAAGTAAAAAGCTATCACTATTTGCAGTTTTAGAAAAGGTTATTGCTTACATTAAAGGCCGTCCATCTAGGGTTTTGCCGGATTCTAATCCAAATCAGGTGCTAAGCACTGATGAAAACAATATCGTTAAGTGGAAAGATCCTACTACACAAGTTAATGCAGATTGGGATTCTACCCAAGGTGTGTCACAAATTTTGCATAAACCAGATTTATCTGTATATGCAACTACAGATGCATTAGATACTGCCAGAACCACTTTGTCTAATAGTATTAGTGAAGAAGCTTCTGATAGAATGTCTGATGTATCTAGCTTACGTAGTGATTTATCTAGCGAATCCTCTGCTCGTAGTGAAGCTGATGCAGATATTAATGCTGCTCTAACTGCCGAGATTAATGCAAGAACTTCTTCCGACACTGCTTTGCAAAGTGCCTTGGAATCTAAAGCTAATGCTTCGGAATTAACAGTAACACCGGGAACTGGTGACAATGCTGATAAAGCTACTATTCAGCTTAAAGATGGCGTATCTGCAACAGTACTTACTGAGCATCAATCTATTCCTGAACAGAAGCAAGCCGATTGGAATGAATCCGATTCTAGCAAGTTAGATTTCATTAAGAATAAGCCTACGAATCTTAGTGATTTTACTAATGACATTGGCTTTATTACTAACGCTTCTATCGAAGGTAAGGCTGACAAGTCTGAAATGTCTATTACTGAAGGTACTGACACTGCTACTATTCAGCTTAAGTCTGGTACATCTGCCACTGTACTGACACAGCATCAGGATATTTCTGATAAAGCTGACAAGGCTACTACTTATACTAAGACTGAAATAGATACCGCCCTCAGTGGTAAAGCAGCTGCAGAACATAACCACGATAATAGATACTATACAGAGACTGAAGTAGATACCGCCCTTGACAATAAAGCTGATAAAGCTACGACTTTGGCTGGATATGGGATCACTGATGCTAAAATTGCTAATGGTACTATTACATTGGGTAGTCAAACTATTACACCCGTGGTTGCTTCCGATATTGAAGGCAAGGCTAACAAGTCTGAATTAACGGTAACACCGGGAACTGATGTAGATGCTGATAAAACTACTATTCAGCTTAAAGATGGGGTATCTGCCACTGTACTAACAAAGCATCAAACTATTCCTGAACAGAAGCAAGCCGATTGGAACGAATCTGATTCTAGTAAGTTAGATTTCATTAAGAATAAGCCTACCAATCTTGTTCAAGATGCAAGTTATGTTCATACTGACAATAATTTTACTGACACACTTAAAGATAAACTTGATAATATCGAAGCTGGCGCTCAGGTTAATGTAAAGCCGGATTGGAGCGCTGCTGCTGGATCTGCTGCTGAAATTCTTAATAAGCCTACTATTCCTACAAGTCAGGTAACGGTTATCTTCCTTGATTATAATCTTGGCGATGATAGCAATGATGGTCTTACTCCTTTAACACAGGTGCAGACCCTTACTAAAGCTATTTCAATTCTTATGAAACATAAGAATTCAGTTATCTATATAAAGAATGGCGGTAGCTATAATCTTAATGGTGCAGAAGCCGCGCATATCCTTTCTATGGATAGTGAAGATCAGTATACTATTCTTAAGTCAGATTTAAGCATCTATTGCGATACTTATCTTAATCTTACATTCTCTGATGATACTTCTTCTATTGACGTGGTTAAGATTCGTGGCGATATCAAGATTCATGCCAATGGTATTCTGAATCTTTCTAGAATTGACTTTGGCGGTAGTAATGGTGATGGTACTGAAAATGGTCATATTGATATCTCTAGCGAGAATGCTATCCATATTAATGATGATGGAAGCAATAGCATACCTTTACCTGTCTTCAGGTCTAGATTTATTAATATAGAATCTGTTGCTATTATTAGTATGAAATATCTTCAGATTCAATCTGATAGAACTATGGCTTCTGTGAAGTTCCATACTATTAAGGGTGATATTGAGCTTCACTATTCCAATATTCATTGTTATGACCTGTCGCTTACTACAGAGAATACTAGTTATACCTCCCCGTCTGGTGGTAATGTTGCAGGAGCTACTATTACGCTTGCATATACTGGTAATGAAACTATCGATGTTGTTAGCGAACTTAAGGTTCATTGCTGGTGCTTCTACTGTATTGCTACTATTGGTCTGAATTGCGGTAAATTCTTAGTTAATGCTGATCAAGCAGAAATTTCTAATATTACTGCAAAGAGTGGTGTTAAAGTCTACTGTGACTACTGGCTTAAGATTGATGGGGCTATTACTTCTGATGAATTTATTGAGCTCACTGCGGAACGTGGATCTCTGTCGCTATACAATGATAGTACTCCAAGTGCTCAATACTTCTTCGATTCTTATAGCGTAAATATCAAAGCTGGCTTGATGCAGTATTCCCCAGTTAACGGTGGGTTCCCGGCTATTAGAGGTAAGATCGTAAGAATCAATACCTATTCTCCTGAAGGAACGACATATATTCCTGACATTGTTGGTAGAAAAGTTATCATTGATTCTAAGAGTAATGTAGAAATCAATAATATTACTCCGACTAATGATCCTTCGAATAAAACGGTTCATATTAGTTGCTTGAACCTAAAATTCGAAAATTCCTCTAAAAAGATCGGTATCTCTACTTATAATAATAGCAAGTACTACTTTGATTTCTTAGATATCAGAGCTAGAAGATTTGATATAGCTAATGGTAGCAATGAAATTCTTGCATATGCTATATATATCAAGACTACTGGTATAGATAAAAATGCTAGCTACGGAGATCTTCAGATAGATATGGGTGCCTATGTATCTGCAATGGTCTTGAAAATTGATTGTACATCACTTGATATAGGAATTTCTGGCTTTATTTGCGTAGGAGCTAACTCTAATGCTAACCCGAAAGTAGCTGACCTTGATTGGACTTCTAATGATATTAATACTGAAACTAGATATAGTGCCGATATTCATGCAGCTACATATCATGCAGCTAGTCCATCCTCTAAACTACTTTGTTTGTGTCCTTACGGAAATCAAAAATCTGGTCAATTTGCACATATTGATATAGGCGTTATTGATTACGGTTCTACTAATGCTGACAGAGCGTATATTATACCTGTAGTGTTCCACGGTTATAATGGTGCAGGAAATACGCCAAATACATTTAATGGCGACCTTGCTGGAAGAATTGGCGGTATTTATATTGATGGCCAACTTCGTCTATATCCTTGGGATAACTTTGTTATGCTTGGATTTGTTAATTCTGCGGCTGTTGGCCAGACAGCTAGTATAAATCTTCCTTTAGATAACAATGGCAATATTCAGGGTACTGGTAAAATTACTGCATCATTTGATCATTCATTATATAGAGAATTTTATGTATTCCCAGCTCCAGGAATGCCTACATCTTTGGACTTAAATGATGGTCTATCTAGTGCTACAGCTGTCGGAACAATGACTGGCTTGTTAAGAGCAATGAGCAAAACTGAAATATCAGCGTATCCGATTATTATTCATATTCTTGGTGGTACTGGTACGACATTTGTATTAGACCTTGGAAAAGTAATAGAGTATAATACTACAGCAAACGGCCCTGTTACTATGTTTGATATTCAAGGTAATGCTAATATAGATACAGTAGTAACTAATATTCCTAGCAGAGTATCTGTTCTTTCTGTTCATGATTTTAGACATCTATATTTATCGCCATCTAAAGTTACAAGCAATGGTGTTAGTGTAAGAAATGGATGCATTTTTGCTTATAATATTAACGGCAGAATTGAATATGTAAATACGGATTGTGAAACGTCTTCTATATGGCATAGTATTCTAAATCTAGAAAGCTGTGAAGATATTAAAATAACAGGCATTGCTGCCGATACTGTTAGAGCTAAATGCGACGGCACTATTGATTTTAATAATAGTAGATGGAATAGTGGCTGCGATATAGTTCTTGAATCTAAATTCTATGCTCGGTTTAATAAAGATGATGACAATGCACCTGTAGTAGATGCAACCTATTCTGGTATCGGTGTTGAGATTATTAGCGACTCAGTTGAAGCCGATTTAACCAAGTTCAAAATGACGGGTTGTAGCGTTAGGATTAAAGCGACTAATATGGCTACGGCTACGCTTTCTGCTCGGCGTGGATTCTATGGCGGTAATGGAATAAGCGTTGATGCTGAGACTACTTACATTGAATCAGTAATAAGCACAGAAGAGGCTTTACCAGACCCAATAGCGCCTAGCGGTTTATCTGTCTCCAGTGATGCTATTCATCTTACAAGCAAAAATAACGATGGTGAAGCAACAGCACTGCCCTTCTTCCATTGTAGTTTTGTTGCTACTAAAGAGATAGTGTTAGATTGTAGAAAGTTCTCAATAGATTATGGATATAAACGTAGGAGTGCGATTAGTGCTTCAGTTCTTGGTAATGTATACAATGAAGCTTCATTCATTTCTGCACCAGAAATAAAGCCGTTCTATCCGAACTTTAGTGTTGAAGTTCCTGACACCTACGTAGATAATTCTGCAATCGAGTTCATTAACAGCAATGTTATAGTAAACATTGGTATTCTTGATACAGAGCTTAGATTCTCTACAGCTGGTTTGTTCTCTGACGAGACATACAAGATGAGAGAAATTAATGCTACTCTTAATATCGGTAGAATCACTAAACATGGCAAGATTAGCGGTTATAATGCCTATGACTCTTCCTATGCTAATCCTATCAACTTTAACCTCATTTCCAGTATTGGTATGGTTGAAAGGGATAGCACAGCTTGGTATGCATATTATAATGATGGTACATCAGGACAAGCTGATAATGACCCTGCAAAGCATACAAACTTTAAGTTTATTGCACATGTGATGCATGAAGGCACTTCTTCTGTAACACAATCTTACACTGGTGCAAATACACTTTGGCAGGTTGTATGTGACGATAAGCCGCAGAATAATCTTCCTGCAGCTCCGTCAAGTAACGGTAATTATATCTTAACTTGTACAATGAATAACGGTACGCCGACTTATTCTTGGATTACTATGAATACTACAACTGTATAAGATAAATTTATAAGGACTAGCTTTGATGGCTAGTCCTTATTTTATTCTTAAACTCCTAATTGTTTACAATATCTATAGGAGATATAACAATATGGGTACTTTAATTCATGGCTTCGGTGAAGCTGACCTTTTAGCAGATAGAGCTAAGAAAGACGAAAATGGTAACTCCTTAACTTTGACTATTGAAGAAGATAAAGTTACCGAGATTGGCGGTAAGGCTGTTGGTGGTGGCACTTCCATTAGTATTACTGAAACTACGCTAGGTGGTATCAAAGATTCTAACAACAATGATATCCTTGATTCTAATAATGAAATCATTGGTGATTCTAATTCTGAAACTTTTGTATCAGGAATCAATAGTAAGAATCTTTTAGCCCAACGCGCTTATGCAGATGAAGATGGTAACAACTTTAAGACTACTTATGTAAAGAAAGAAGATATCTTACCACCAGTTATTGATGGCGGAACTTTGACTGATGCGGCTAGTATTACCGTTGAAAATAATGCTTTGTCAAGGCTTAGTACAAGTCAATCTGCGCTTACATTAAATGTCAATTTAGCTGCTGGCGAAATTGCAAACTTTGCTGTGGAAATTGAAGCTGGGGCTAATGTAACATTAACTGTTACTAGTACAACTAGTGGTACTGTAACCACACTTAAAAAGTCTACAGCTGGCGGCAATAGCTTGGAAAGCGGAAAGTTCTACCAAATGACCTGCGTAGGATCTTGTTGGACTCTTGCATCATTTGAAGTTCCTTCCGTATAGGAGGAATTATGATTCTTACACACGGTGCTAATAGCTTACCAAGTATAGGCAACGATTCAGTCGTCATTGGTGGTCGTACTTATAGGACTGTAACTATTGGAACTCAAACGTGGCTTGCTGAAAATCTTGACTTTAAATTCGATGGCTTGATTTTCGGTCAAAGTGGAAAATCTAGCAGCGAACCCCGTGGAAATTACTATCAGAATAACTCTTCTTCGTATGGCAAGTATGGCATCCTTTATAACTGGATAGCTGTAAAATATATAGAAGATAACAAGTCCACGTTGATTCCCGGTTGGCATGTTTCGTCAACTGCTGAATGGGAGACTCTTTCCACTGCTGTTGGTGGTAAATCTATTGCAGGTACAAAGCTTAAAGCTACTACCGATTGGTCATCTGGTGCTGGTACCGATGATTATGGTTTTTCCATGCTTCCTGCTGGCATCTACAATGGTGGCTTCTATGATCTTGGTTCTCGCGCATTCTTTTGGACATCCACAGAGAGCAGTAGTAGTGGAGCCTATGGACTGCTATTCGGCACAGGCGCAGGCATGGCTTCGTCTACAAGTTATAACAAGTACGATCAGTACTCGGTTCGCCTCGTTAAAGATACGTAGGAGGCAAGATATGATTCTTAATCACGGAATAAATAGTCTAAATGTTGTTAGCGATTTTTCTATTATTGGAGGAAGAAAATATAAAACTACAGTTATAGGAAATCAAATATGGCTTGCAGAAAATTTAGATTATAAGTTTGATGGCTTGAAAATAACATCTGAGTATAGTTCTAAAGAACCACGTGCGGCATACTATAATAACGACGAGAATACTTATGGCTGGAATGGATATCATTGCGGATTGTTATATAATAGCATTGCTGCCTATTATTTAAATACACATCAAAATTTAATATCTGGATGGAGAGTCCCTACTATAGACGATTTTGATATTTTAGCAAACTATGTAGGTGGTAGATCTGTAGCTGGAAAAAAATTAAAAGCAAATAATAATATATATCCAGTATCAAATCCTAGTTGGCCAAATAGCCTAGGTGGAGATGGAGATACATATGGATTTAGTGCTATCCCAGCTGGCTACTCTGAATTTAGTGGATTTAAAAATTTTGATCAATCTATTGTCTACGTGACTCCTGGATCGACACCTATCGATGGAACGACCACTTATCCATCTTTTAATAAAAATAGAGATAATATGGACGAGTTTAACGCAATTAGATATTATTTATATCCAATGCGTTTGGTAAGAGATATCACTTAGGAGTTATGATATGATTCTTACACATGGAATAAATAGTCTTACAACTAGCAAAGAATTATTCTTTGAATTTTTCTCAGAGTTATTATCTAACACAGACAAGACTAAATTATCTAAGATAACAGTAAATAATGTGCAGTATGAATATATAAATGATAAAAATTTTAAATACAACTATACCTTAGAAAGTCCGCCTAAGCTTGTTGAATTTGATGCAATACTCAATATGTCAGATAATGAATTATTGTTTGGCATAAAAGATTCTAGTGTAGATAATGGGTCCAGTTGGTTGTTTTTATTACCTTCTACTAGCAGCACTAGTTCGCTCTTTCATCGAATCAAGGAATATAAATGGCCATCAATGCCAACTATAATTGAAACTAATGCAGAAGGCGGCAGTGGACAATTGGTGTATTCATCATGGCAATCATATGGGCCTGGATCTGGATATAATACATATCACAACGCTAAGAGGCTCAATTTTAGCTTAAGTAGAAATACTGAAGTGCATTGTAAATATGATATAGATTACAAGAATCTTACTATGACAATGGCTATAAATAGCTGTTATATAAAAGTATCATTAGATCACTCAAATATTGATAAGATCTATATGCAGATTCCAAGTAATTGGTCATCTGATGTAAGCTCTCAAAATTTCTTATTCAGAAATTTGCATATAGTTTATTAAAAGACTTTTAACAACATAACAAAAGAGGTTTATATGGCTCAAGCAAGCTCATATACAAAACTTACGGAACTTACAGCTGAACAACAAGCTAAGTTCAAGGAAACTGCCACAGTTCTAGCTCAGGGTAAGACTGCCACTGATGGGGCTACGACTGATATCAATATTCCATTTAGTGAATTCAGTGGAGGTGGCGGTGGTGGCAGTAGCTCGCCATATGCCAGAGATACGGCTGAATTTGGCGAAGTATACCAAGCTCCGGCTATAAATCCAGAGTATACATTTAACTATCAAGCTGTAACGGTAGCAAATAATACATATACTATAGCAAATGGTTTTAAGCCGTATATAAAATATCAAGATTCTGAAGGTACAATTAATGAAATAATTGCAACTGATGCAATGGCCATACATATTTCTGGGGATTTTCCAATGGCTATCGTGTGCATAAAAGATAGGCCTGAAAT
>Ga0247608_10004235_pt1 | contig 16202 bp, 9 predicted proteins | sample 176DNAGHGlowgp2_FD_193490 | JGI IMG/M metagenome (GOLD analysis project Ga0247608, IMG submission 193490) | Sheep rumen microbial communities from Palmerston North, Manawatu-Wanganui, New Zealand - 1766 DNA GHGlow gp2 | ecosystem: Host-associated > Mammals > Digestive system > Stomach > Rumen ... | reverse complement strand
TTGTGTTCGCGGAGCACAAGGATCTTATGATGAGCCTGCTCAACGCCCTGTTGCCGTTGGCTGAAGATGCACCTATAACCTTCATTGAGTATGAAAACCAAGAGATGGTGCCTGAACACAAGGACGGCAAGAACAGCATTGTCGATGTGCGTTGCAAGGATGCCAAAGGCAGACATTTCCTTGTGGAGATGCAGATGAACTGGGATGAAGAGTTCAAGAAGCGCGTCATCATGAACGCATCGAAAGCTGTGATGAAACAGGTGGGCACGGCAGAGTTGTACACACTCATCCAGCCTGTGTTCTCGCTTAACCTTCTGAATGCGAAGATGAATGGCGAGGCTCCCGAGGAGTTCTATCACGACTATGCCATATTGAATGTCGACCATCCCGAATGTAGCCTCGACTACCTGCGCTTCGTTTTTGTTGAGCTGCCTAAGTTCCAGCCCCGTAACATCATGGAGAAGAAGATGGCAGTTCTCTGGCTGCGATTCCTTACCGAGATAAACGAGGACACCGTTGAAGCTCCTGCAGAGTTGTTGGAGAACGAGGAGATTAGCAAGGCGCTGCGTATTGTGGAGAAGTCTGCCATGAGCGAAGGCCAGCTTTACGCATACGAGCGTTTCTGGGACGCGGTGAACAATGAGCATGTCCTGATGGAGGGCAGATACAAGGAGGGCATGGCAGATGGTCTAGAGAAAGGCAGGGCAGAAGGCAAGGCTGAAGGCAGGGCTGAAGAAAAGATTGACAATGCCCGGAAGATGAAGGCTGATGCCATGCCGACAGAGCTGATTGCCAAGTACACCGGGCTATCTACAGAGGAGATTGAGGCATTGTAACGGGGAATTAGTGGAATAGCGGATAATCTTGAGAAGTATGAGCCAATAAATGAGGGGACGGCACTGCCGCCCCCTCTGCTATTAAATGATTACAAATTACGTCTCACGACGTGCATCTATAAAAAATAAGTACGATTGTTCGTACGTGGCGCCTCAGCTGCTTGCGACCGCATCAACGGACTCCTGAAGGTTGTCGGCAACGATACGCCCGCCGATGACAAGAACATGCTGGAGCTGGATTTGATTTCTGACCTTGTGGCAGACTATGAGGAGGAGCATTACCCCATAGCAGCGTTAAAACTTTCTTGAAAAAAATTTGGAGGTTTCAGAAATAGTTCGTATCTTTGCAGCGCTTAATTTTTAAATTTATAGACTATGAGCACATTAAAGAAACAAAACAAAGAGAAGAAAGAAGCATCGATGAAAGGTAAGTATCTCAGTCCCAAGGCAGATTTGACATTCAAACTTGTGTTCGCGGAGCACAAGGATCTTATGATGAGCCTGCTCAACGCCCTGTTGCCGTTGGCTGAAGATGCACCTATAACCTTCATTGAGTATGAAAACCCAGAGATGGTGCCTGAACACAAGGACGGCAAGAACAGTATTGTCGACGTGCGTTGCAAGGATGCCAAGGGCAGGCACTTCCTTGTGGAGATGCAGATGAACTGGGATGAAGAGTTCAAAAAAAGAGTCATCATGAATGCGTCAAAGGCTGTCATGAAACAAGTAGGCAGTGCAGAACTTTACACACTCATCCAGCCTGTGTTCTCGCTTAACCTCCTGAATGCAAAGATGAAGGGTGAGGCTCCTACCGAATTCTATCATGACTATGCCATATTGAACGTAGACCATCCAGAGTGTAGTCTCGACTACCTGCGTTTCGTGTTTGTCGAATTGCCAAAGTTCCAGCCTCGGAACATCATGGAGAAGAAGATGGCTGTTCTATGGCTGCGTTTCCTTACGGAAATTAACGAGGACACTGTTGAAGCTCCTGCAGAACTGCTAGAGAACGAGGAGATAAGCAAGGCGCTGAGTATTGTAGAGAAGTCTGCTATGAGTGAAGCTCAGCTGTATGCATACGAGCGTTTCTGGGATGCCGTAAATAATGAGCACGTCTTGATGGAAGGCAGATACAAAGAAGGCATGAAGAAAGGCCACATAGAGGATGCCCGAAAGATGAAGTCAAAGAACTATGCCCTAGAGGATATTGTCGAAATCACAGGCCTTACCCCAGAGGAGATAGAGGCTCTATAGCCCTGAAGATTATACGGCTCTACGAGTCGAAAAGTTCAAAATGAGGGAGTGACCGGCTGGTCACCCCCTCTGCTATTAAATGATTACAAATTACGTCTCACGACGTGCATCTATTAATGAAAGTGCGGAATCCGCACGTGGCGCCTCACGGCGCGAGTATCTTATTGACTCAAAGTCCGCTAACCTTATGGTTCAAATAAATATAATTATCCTTTTTTTATTCTGAACCCATATAAGTTATACGAGCCTCACCATTGCCAGAACGAGCACCCTCTGTCATAATAGTTGGGGTTATATAGTATTTTGAAGCAGGCTTTGTTACACCACTCGGCCAATAACCCTCGTTATCTGTATTGTAAATGTAGGAAGAACCGCCACCACCTGAACCACCACGGGAGAAGCTAGAGGCACTCGGATTCTCATTAGCAGCATCATAAGCACCAGAGGCACCACCGTACCATCCGCCACCGCCCATTCCTGCAGACAAGTTTCCGCTAAAATTACCTCCTTTTCCAAAAATTCCCGCATCTGCCGACGATCCATCACTAGCCACAGCGCCACCACCATTTAGTGTGCCACCGCCACCAGGCTTAGAACCTCCATAGCCTGCTTCACCAGAATACGCACCGCCACCGCCGCCACCGCCAGAAAACTTCCAGACATTAACTTGATATTCTCGGTAGAGAGCACCGCCACCACCGCCAGCCACAAGTATGCGGCTATTTAAATGACTGCTATTGTTCCAATCAGTGCTTCCATAAGTCCCCTGTAAAGCAAAATCTGTTGCGCCACCACCACCACAGAAATTGCGCTGACTTCTTTCTACTGTATTATTTGCATCACTATATTCAACAGTTACCGTATTATCACCTGTATAGGTTCCACCTCCATTCCAACCGCCTTGCGTCTCAGAACTTTGCTGAACCCTCATCCCCTGTTGACCGACATAAATATAAAACGTTTCACCTGCCTCAACATGCAATTGACCTGCAATATGAGCACCACGACCACCTGCAAATCCACCATAGGTTGCTCCTTGAGCACCAAGTCCTTCCAACTGATATACACCTGTCAACGGACATACCCAACGTTGCACTGTTCCTGTATAATCATACGACCAATAAGATTTGACAACAGAGACCGTATATTCCACCCCAACACGAGAATAGTTATTACCATTAGCAGGCAAATATGCTTCTATAGTAGCTGTCCCTTCCGCTTTGGCTGTTACCTTACCAGTGTTTTCGTCCACTTCTACATAACTGTCTCCAACTTTGGCACGATATTTTACTAAATTTGACACATCAACAGCACCACCCAAGTAGGCATTTGCTGTCTGTGTGACATCGAAACCTATAGGTAACGTCACACTGGCTTGCTTGTTGGGAATATCAATGGTTGGGGTTGTTGTTGTAATCGTAAATGTCTTCGTTCCTACAGCATTTTCATCATCCTCGTAATTACCTGTTTCTATACCTCTCACAGTTACTGTTGCAGTACCCTGATTTGTATTATTGTTATACGCTACCGAATAATGTGTGCCAGCGAGCAAAATACGTCCCTTATCCGTAACTGTCACTGCAGGGGTAAATGCTTGACCCGTATAATAATAGCTATCACTTGACAAACCAATTACGATGTCGCCACTTTTCACATGGTTTTTTATATTGCGAGGTGTTATCGTCAGATTATATTGAGAATTTGACTCTGTGTAGTTACCATCTGCAGCCATGTGTGCCTTTATGGTGGTGGAACCTACCTTAAGCATGGTTACTACACCACTTTCCGACACTCTTGCTACTGTGGGGTCTGTTGATTCGTAGGTGAACGTTCCGTCACCATTGCCTTTGTCAAGTGGATTATCAACCGTTGCATTATATTCGTACTCTATAACTTTAGGTATGGTGTTACCAACGCTATCTTTTGGATAGCTGATGTTACCCGTTGCTGCAGAGATATTAAAACTCTTCAGCGCACGCAGTTTACCAATTGTTATACCAGCATCTCCCTTTGACGGGTCGGCTTTTCCATCAATAATGATAGTGGCCGTACCCATGTTTACATTATTGAAGAATCGCAATGTATAATCTACATCTCTCTCTAAGATATACTCCTTGCTATTAAGTGTATATGCGATACTCAACGACGGTTCTATTGCTTCACCAGTATACTGTTGGCTTGGAATATCTTGAATTATCAAGCCGGCACTACTGCCTGGCGGAACAGCAATTGTACCATTGTCGGCAGTCCAGTCTGTGATAGTGGATGTAAATCCTATTACCTGACGAGTGATGGTGAGTGAAGCCTTGTACTCTTTTCCGCCTGCGAAAGTCTTATTGGTACTAAACTTAGTTGTGCCGTAATTGGTTACTACTTCTATAAAGTCGGCAGCAATCGGTTGTGGGGGAAATAAAGCAGAACCGCTTAACTGCTCCTCACCATCTTCCTCAGAAGAGCTCGCCACCACAATTACCTTATCTTCTGGATTGCTTGGGTTGTCCAAATCTCCTAAATCTCTTGACGCTGTGGCGATGCCTGTAACAGCAATTTTGCGAACAGTATTTATCAGCTTTACGCTCTTTATTGTAACCCCTTCGGTGCCAGTTACATTGATTGTAATCTTCGCCATCTTGTGTGCAAAAGTCAGGTTGACATCATTTGTCGTCTTTGCCTGTCCACTGACACTCGCCCACATCAAATCACTCTTTTTATAATCCCAAGGATCTGTTTGGTCAGGCTCTACGGTAAATGATGTGGTTGCGCTGGTCACCTCTTTGTCTGCAACACCTGCAACATCTTTAATTCTTGGGTATAAGGCATATATATCTACTGTACCACTACTTGGATAGTAAGGTTGTACATCGGGACTCAGCGGGTTTTTACCACCTACAGGAGCCGATGCCGTCAATATGGTTGGAGTATTACCGATGGCATCTCCACCAGTTATTGAGAAGTATGCATTGATAGTTGCGTCCGTCTCAAAGTTACTGGTCTGTATGCTTGCTCCAGAACGTGTAACATCCCCATCTGCCGATGCCGTGACGTTGATAGGAGTGCCAACAAGCCAGTTCAGGCTATCTTCAGAACAGGAAGAAATAAAAAGTATCTGCGACAGTATCGCAGTATATATTATCCTAGATTTAATGTTCGACAGATATTTCATATTGTTCTTTATTTACTTACACAAACATCGTCTAATTCTACTGCTGTTATCATGGCTTTACCATCACCAGCACGAGCGCCTGCATCCGCTGTCACTACCTCTGAAAAAAACGGTATGTAATTTGATGAACTACTATCTGTAGAAGGTATATAAGATGGGTATTTATCAGAAGGAGCACTAAAGTAAGTATTATCAACAGAATACAAATCAGATCTTTTGCTATAATACTCATATAGTCTCATTCCATTAACTATCATCTCATCATCATCGGTCCACAGAAATGAAGAACCTCCAGCACCTGACCCGTTCGCAGCATATTCACCAGCAGCACCACCGCCATACCAGCCGCCCCCTCCACAGCCATCACCCTGAGTTTGAAATGTATAGGATCCACCTTCACCAAACATTCCATCATAGCAACTATAACCACCACCATACGGTCCATCATCATAAACAGAAGCACGTTCATGATTCATTATAAACGACCCATTAGTACCTGTACTTGTACCAATTCTCCAATTTGATATTATACCTCCATAGCCTCCACGATCTAATTCTCCTCCTTGACCGTAGTCATTAAACAATCCATTAAGACCTTTCCAATTAGAAAGAGATCCTCCACCGTCACCACCATCTCCAAATCCTTTGCCGTCACCTGCACTATCGTAATATAATGCACCGCCGCCACCACCGGCAACAATAATGCGAGAATATAGGTGAGCAGGTGATTTCCAAGCCAAAGAATCAACAGATGTTGTTGATGTCTGACCTTCTCTGCGAACCATATTAGTACCACCAGCGTACGTACCAAAGCTTAAAGATACATCTGTAGCACCACCACCACCACTCGTAGGGAAAGTAGCAACCCCATATGTAGTATTATAAACATTTGAGGAATTACGATAGGCCCCCCAAACAAAACCACCGCCCCCATTCCATGCAATGCATGAAAGTTCATATTTTCCACCCTCAACTTGAGTAGTATTTCTTATTTCGCCTGGTAGAAAATTCCGTCCTTGTTCTCCAACAACGACGTGTAAAACCTGCCCTTCTTTCAAATAAATACGTCCAGCAATATGTGCACCTCTTCCTCCCATACCTCGATTAACAGCAGTTACTGTTGCAGTCCCTGCACTATTTTTCCAGGACACAGGCGTACTGGCACCTTGAGCTCCATAGCAATCTATTTGCCATAATCCACTAGCAGGACAAACCCAAATTGAATGGCCACCTTTTGGTACTCCTTTGTTCCACGGATTTGTTCCAGACAAAGTCACTAGTTTACCATTAGCATCTCTTTCTAATTCAAAAGTAAAGTCAGAATTCACTACCGTAACGTCGAAACTCTTTTGAGCAGCGGCTTTCCAGTTCTGATTATCTGACCCATCGGCATCTACATCAACATAGATGGTTGTCGTTCCTGCACTTAACCCGGTAATGACCCCCTTCTGGTTTACACTAAGTACATCGTTGCTGTATATCTTGTTAGTCTCATCATAAGAATAGCCATCAGACGATGAACTAAGCGAGTATCGTAAATTAGCACTTGCCCAGCTCTCAGTTGTTGCCACACGTGTCTTACGTCTACTCTTTGGTGCCGTATTCTGATGAATACCCATGGTAAGTCCCGTTTCATCAACTGTTATTTTAGGCTGTGCCTGACAGATAGGAATATTGACGGTAAACTCAGCATTATAGTTTTTCTTACCTTTAATGGTGAGCGCAGCATTGCCCCTGTCTTTATTGTTGGTAAGAGTATAATCATAGTCAGTGCCTTGTGCCAGTGTGAACTCACCATCGGAAACGGTGAGCGAGGCCAGCTGCTGTGCCTGACCGTTGTAGACGAAATACTGGTTTGTCTCTTTTCCCGTAGCACTGTCATCGTCGCTGACAATGGTATTGCCGGTATCGAATGACACATGGAGCGTAGTCTCGGTGGCAGGCTTTGCCTTAACAACGACCTTGTAGCGGTCGGTATTGTTTACCTGTGTATCGCCAGTACCGTCTGTATAATAATAGTTTTGTCCACTGATTAATCCTGAAGGAGTGGTGGCACGGACGTAAGCTATACCAATATTTTGTATCACCACTGTACCATCTATTGGATCTACACTGATGACATCTGTCGACGACTCCGGAGTATCCCCCTCTGCCGAATATGTTATTTCACCATCGGCTTTTTTTGTTGTATTGCTTAAAGCTGTATTTTGGGCTTTGATGGCATCGAGCGACTTGTTAAGTTCGAACTCTATTCCTGTATGATCATCACCGTCGCGTACGGTTCCCTCTGGGAAAAACACTTTTCCTGGTGCTTTTTGAATAGTAAAGCCCTGCACTGCTGCCAGACCAGCATAGTAGTTCTGTCCTATTACCAAGACCTGAGCATTACCGGCATTTTTGTTGTCTACATAGTTGTAGATAAAGTCTTTTGTTGCACCTTCTCTGAGTTGGATTTGATCACTAGTTCCATACCAAACAGTAGGCTTGGGTGTAAAATAATCCCCACTGTATGTCACTGCTTCTATCGCGTCGATACTTACTCCCTTATAACCTCCAGAGGGCATAAGTGTCAACTCGCCATAGTCATTAGTCCAGCCAGTAATAGTCTCTGGGGTGGTGAAGTTATCCTCACTGATGGCAAGTGTAAGTTTGTAGGTCTTACCTGCCTCAAACTTTTTGTCGATGATGGCAAAGCGGCATTTACGAGTAGTTGGATCTGCATTGGTATGACCTGTAACGACAATAAAGTCAGCCGTTGTAACCGTCTGAGGCGGGATAAGCACCGCTCCTCCATTAGACATGACTATAGAGCCCTTATTGCTTAAGTTTGCATTACTTGTATAGTTAAGGGGAGCTGCATAGTCACCATTTTCTACAGAAATATCAACAGTCCTGAAGACACCAGTGCCTTTGCCAGCATCTGTAGTGCTGCCTATTGTCAAGGTGCCATCCATTGTAATTCCTGGGTCACCGATGGCAGAGATGATTAGCTTAGCCATCTTATGCTGGAAAGGAAGGTTGATGATCTCGTCGCTCTTGCTGTGGGTGACGGGCTTGACAAGCATCAGGTCGCTGGCCTTGTAGTCGTCGTCGCTGGTCTGGTCGTATTTTACGGTGAAATCCGTAGTTGTACTGACCACTGTATTGGGGTAAGCCGCTGTGACGGTAATCTCCGAACTGCTACCGATAAGGTAGTGTGGCGTCTCTCCAGAAGGGGGGGTAAGCTCGTTCTTGTCGTTTACTGCAGCCGACGTGGTGAATTCCGTAGGGTAGTCGCCGATGGCTACAGCATCTGTCTGTGTGGACGACGTACCCTTGATGAACACGTTCACCTTTTCACCGGCTTCGAATACCGGACCCTGTATGTCGGTGGCGGCACGGGTGGGGTCAAACGCTCTGCCGGCAACGAAACGGATAGGCTTGCCCTCTACATCTTCTACATCTACATAGTCGGCACAGGCATTCAGGGAAATGACAGCCGCTGCCGACAGCAGGCTGCCCAGGGCGGATGCAATATATCTCTTCATATATTTATATTCTTTTATCTTCATTTCTCAATCTTTATAGGACAACAGGGCTGTAAGGCAGCGTCTCCTCACTCCACGATGTGATAGTCCCCGTCACACCAACAAAGTCGACATCCAAGGTAACGGTGATATCGTAGCGGTAGCCCGCATGGAACGTGAAGTCCGTAGACGGAGCGAAGGTACAGCCGGAAATACCCTTGAACCTGCCGTCGGCATTGGCCTTGATGTTGAACTTCAGGAAAGTGCTGTTAGCATTGATGGTCTGAGGCGGGATGAAGAATGACTGCGAGGCGGTGCCAAGCATAGGGCTATCGGCTGTAGTAGCTGCGGAATTTTCACCGTTCGTAGTCAGTGTCACCGTGCCTGCCTTGGGAGTAACTACTACCGTACGGCGGACGCCTATCACATCGAAGTTGGTGGGCATATTGGCCGTGGTAAGGTCGCTGCCTGTCTTGGGGACGAAGGTGACATGCACCTTTGCCATTCGGTGCCTGAGTACGAGTTGCAGGCTCTGGCCTTCGCACTGGTCTTTAGTATACTTTGTAATGTCATTTGTCATCAGGTCGGCATCCTTTATCTTATCCTCATCCCTCTGGTCCAGGTCTACGGTAAACCTGTAACTCTCCGTTGACGGTGTGACATCCGCATTGTTCGGGAAGACGGCGAAGATGTCAACGTGATCCATATCATCATTTTCATTTGACACCTTGAAAGGAAATCTCGGAGCCTTAGTATGACTGGTGAGTACCAGGTTCGACTGCTTGCCGTCACTGGTGGCGACAGCCTCACCGACGGTCTGGTAGACCCAGGTCTTGGATGCATCATTAGCGGCAGTTGGGTAAGTTATATATTGGCTGATATCATATCCTGTTGATGCATTGGATGTCTCGTAACCATAGATATACACACCGATACTGGAGCCTGCAGTAAGTGCATCGTTGTAGGTGTCGGATGCGTCGGTACGGGTGACGGCTGGTGTCTCAACGCTGGCAGAAGAGAAGCGGATCTGCGTCCCGTTCGGCTGTACTAAGGGGGCTGCCTCGTCGGAAGAGCAGCCCGCTGACAGGAGAAGTGCCGCGAAAGCCAGTGATATGTCTATGATCTTACGTCGTTTCGTCATTGCTGTTCAAACCTTGGTTTATATTAGTTGTTGATAGGACTTTTGGGATAGTTGTTGCCGGGAATAGTGGTCACGCCGTTGCTGTTGTTTATCGGAGTACCCGTCTGCCAGTCGGTCACCTTCACCGTAGCCAGTGTAATTACACCTCGTTCACTGATAAGCAGGTTGTAGGTATACTGGTAGCCTGCCTGCATATTAAAAGAAGTGTCGTAGATATAGTTTCTTGAAGCAGGTGTCTCTTCTTTAGTCATAGACGAAATTAGTATCAGGTTATCTTCCTTATTCAAGGTAGTCTTAGCTCCTCCCGACTGGGGCGGGAGCATGCACTCGAAAGCATACACATTGCTTGTCGCATCAGTCTTCGAGGCGTTGGGACGCATCTTGACGGTCTGGTTCTGCGTACCCACGCTCCAGGTCGTAGTTCCATTTGCATTGGTCGCAGGCTGATTTGTTATATTACCCGATACTGCCAGCCTGCCGCCGCCGAACTCAACGCCTGTTACCGTCTCCTTCGTCTCCGTGTAGCTGGAGTTCACAATCACGACCACCCTTGCCATCTGATGAAGGAAGGTGAGGGCTACGGGTTTCTGACGGAAACTGACTGCCATAGGCGGACAGTAAAGTATGTCGTAGCCGTAGTATACAGCATCAGTTATACCGGTTGTATTCTTATCCTGGTCATAGATGGTCTGGTCGGCTGATACCGTCATATCTGTTGTGGGACTATCGCCTGCAGGATACCAACCAGAAAACGACCAGCTGGGGTTAGTGGTTGGCCATATGAATGCGTCATCGCCAATAGGAGTCAAGGAAGTGGCTGCTCCACTTACGTTACTAGGATTATTCCCCGTGGTATAAGTCTTCTTTGACCCGTTGGATATGGTTATATGAGTATTGGCAGGCCATAGGTTATCGACAGTCGCGGCACGGGTAACTGTATTGCCGAATGAAAGAGAGAAGACTACAGGCTCGTTCACTTCCTGAACATCATCAAATGAGTCGCTGGAACAAGATATCATAAGCATTGCTAATAACATAATCAGCAAGCATTCTATGTTGAATATAGTAGTCTTTCTCATTATTTACTTATTCTTGTGGATAGAGTGGATTTGGTGTGATTGTCTCGTGCGACCAGTCTTTGATAGCTGCCGTTACCTCAACACCTGTTGCTGACAGTCTCATGGCAAAGATATATTGCTTGCCAGACTCGAATGGCTCTGTAATGTCGTATGTATAATATGTATCACCCACATTAAACTTAATCTGTCGTACTCCTTCACCAGTGGCTACTGGATTAGTATCGTTGTTTGGCAATATGATAGCACGATAAGTATGTTTAATCTTCTTAGTCTCAGCAGGTTCTGTATTTGGAATGGTATAATTCGTTTCAGTAGCATAATCAGGATCACTGCTGTCTGTTATCTCTTGCATAGTTATCGTATGTTCCCCTGCTGTAATTGCCAGTACCTGCGTTACAGGAGCAAAGGTTGCATCCTTCGGCTGTTTTAACAGTTGAACGCTGCTTACCTTTTCACCAGCCAGGTCTGCTTCACTGAAACCTACACCGGGCATCACATATACTATCACCTTGCTCATAACATGCCTAAAGAGCAATTTTACTTCAGGATTATCAATATCTATTGGATGTTCCGTTGTACTTGCCGTATCAGCCATTAATACATCAATAGTTTTCTGATTAGGTAGTGTTTGTGTCGTTGGAATCTCTACCACAAGTGGAATTGTAGCCGACACATTATTATTGTATGGATAGTAAGCATATACATCAATGGGAGAGCCGTCAACAGGCAGATATATTTTCTTATTTTGGGAAGTGGGAGTAAAACTGCCGTATGTACAGGTATCGGCATCGGCATTATATGTATTTAATTCCGAATTTATCTGGTAACCAATGTTAGCATCATCCAGACTACCACTCTTGGTAATCTTTGTCTTATCACCCTTAACAGTAGTGAACACACCGATGGCATTACCACCTTCCCATGTAGTATCGAATGCACGCGTCTTACTGACACTGATACCGCTACTCAGCTGTAGAGCAACTAACCCTTTGGAGGGTTTAGGATCCTCTGTGATATCCTGTCCGCACGATGTCATCAATAGTGCGGTGGTTAGCATGAGTGATAATCTTATTTTATCCATTGACTTCAATAAATATATCATTATTTTAACTCTTCGTTTCTCTAATGTTTAGCCTCGCTGTCTATAGTTGTAGAATCCCATGGTTGGATGGCAGTGGTGATAGTCATCGGCTGAATCACTTCCTCTCCGGAAGCATTGTAACCACCTCCAAACTCAAGGGTGTATCTGTATTTTGTATCAGCTTGCCAGGCAATTTGGTCGTACATATAATATACCCCAGTCTCAAATGGGACGAATACTGTGTCATAGCTGTCAGCAGAACCCAATTGGTAATAGTTTTGGGCATCATATATTTTCATCTGAATGGCAAGATAACAACCTTTAGTGGCAGGAGTTTCTGTGCCTGTGGTTTCAGTAGCAGGATTCCAGCCTGTAGGTTTCTGCGGTATTACCATAGTTACATCGGTGGGTGATGTCAATGGGATATCATTGTTGTCGCCATCCTTCGTTACTGTTGTTTCATTGACGATAAGATGCCCAGCGTTCATCGACATTGTATAGTTGCATAGCACGGCAGGATCTGCTTTAGTAAAGATCAGGTTATCGGGATCGAGTGCAGTGGCATATTGTTGGGGCTGGAATGTGCCTGTACCTCCACCATTGATATTGCAGATTGTTATGCCACCAACCTCAACAGTCCACCCCCAATTTTTGAATTGTGCAGACAGTTTGCCATAGAAAGATATTTGGGCAAGAGCATGGTGGAACTGAAGCTTCACAGTAGAATTGCTCTTGTCACTGGGGTCTTTAAAAGAACCATTGCCTGCACTTTCTCGAGTTGTAGCCGCAGTGGCCCACATCAGGTCGTGGTTGCCGTCGTATGGATTGGTTTGGTCATAGGTAAACGACTTGTTTGCCAGTATATCGGCTATAACGGGAGCACTGGCGGGATGGACGGCATAGAACTGCACGAAATAGTTTTCCTGAGGCCAGAAATAGTCCTTGGCTGTCTTCCAAACCCATCGGTACTGTTCTGCACCAGTGACTGCTATTCGCTGGTAGGTAACTATGTCATCATCGCCCGTACCTCTTATATAATATGTAGGCTGATCTACTAAGACATTTCCTTCTTTTCTCTGTTTGGTAGCATAGACTCTGAAGGAGGCATCCTCATTCAATGTTCCCGACATCGATGTGCCTCGTGTCTGACTATTGGCAGCAGCCAGGAAGGTTACGGGCACATCTCCCGTGTCGGGTGCTGATATGCCAGTATCATCCAATTCTTTCTGAGTGCAGCCAAAGAACAGTGACATCAATGCGAGTAGCAAGAATATAGGTTTCCTTATCATGATCTTCTACCGTTGTTTTGAGAAAAGTGTGGAGGGGAATCCCGGAGGCTCCCCTCCGCACTGTGATAATTGATTTTTTACCTATTCTGTAATTACATGTCCTTATTAATAGGATCACCATTCTGCCACTCGTCAACAGTAACGGTGAAGAACAGTTGTGTTGGGTTGTCTACAATATCCTCACCAGGGTTATGCTTATCTCCTGTTTCGAAATCCAGACCATAAGGATAGTTATAATCTTTATTATCTGGTGTTGTTCCTGTAGGACCATCAGTAGGCTGATCAGCAATAGACTTACCGATACCATCCTTAGAGAAATTGAGCGTATAGGTGTACTTATAGCCAGGCTTCCATTCTGTGTCAAGGGGAACTCCTACGTAAGCAAATTGTTCAGCAGCTGTACCATAGCCAACACGAGGATAAACAACCTCAGGTTTCATTAAATTTGATCCAGAACCATCTTTTCCCAAACCTTTCTCCAAATATGCTGTTTCTTCTGGACTATAAGAATCATAAGGATTTGTAGGATATGCTTTACCTTCTGGATCTCTCCAAGTTGTGAAATCAATTTTTGTTGTTTCATCACTATAATAATATCCATCGGCATCACGATAACCAACAGAAGCACCTGTTACCCTAACCAAAATGGCAAGATATGTGTTGTTCATGGAAGTGGTTGCCGTTGCAGTAAGATCCTGAGGAACCAATGTCTGAGGCATTAGCAACATGGGGTCGGCAAGGTCAGCAGCTGTAGCTGTCAAAGAAGTTGAGGATCCTTGGGTAGAACTTTCACTTGTAATAGTCTTGTATGTGTCCTTACCTGTAACATCTGCGCTCCAAGGTGTATAATCATCCCAACTGAATGTGCCAGCAGCTGTAGACTTGGTAGGAACTGACAGTGTATTCTGATTCTTAATATTAACCAGCTTCATACCAGCAACATTTACGGTGATATCACTGGTGCTGCTGTTTTTGGCCTTAACGATAATCTGAGAGAGTACGTGCTGGAAATTAATGGGCACACCAGACTCAAAGTCCTCACGGATACCTTCATTGTAAGCTAGAATGACATCTTTCTGATTTGCAATATCATTTTCGATTGTAACAGTTGTTCCATCAGGAGAGTCATTTGCTGTTGTAAGGTCTGTTGGAGCCCAGGCAGTGAACTTTGCTGTAGTAACTTTGTCAGCCCACCAGTATTGATCAGTACCAGGGAAATTCCAGGTACTACCGGTCTTGCTGAGACCTACTATGCTACCATTAGGCCATTGCTCGGTATTCTCTACGCCCTTTTGGAATTTACCTTCAATCTTAACTTTGAATGCCGTAAGGCTGGCGGTAGTAGTAGACGTTGCACGGGTAGCACCCTGAACGTTAGGATAGATCTGAAGTCTGTCGGCTTTAGTTGTCTGACTCACCGAGTTCACGACTTCGTCATTTGAGCACGATGCCATCATAAATGCGGCAAGAGGCAAAAGGATAAATAACTTTTTCATAATTCTTAATTTTTTTGTTGTTAAACAATTGTTTTAATTTATCGCTATTTAAAATTTAGTTACATTCTTATATTAATATCAATCTCTTTCCATTCATCAACGGCTGGTTGGAGACCAGAATCCTCGCCTATCGGCTCTGGAATGCTAAAGTCTGTAATCTCTATATAGCTATCGTCTGGAGTCTGCCCGCCACCAGGTGGGTGTTGCAGGGTCCATTTATGAATGCCGTCGGTAACGTCGATGGGTACATAATACTTAGAGTTGTCGGCCGTCTGAAAATATACCACAAGAATATGGCGAGTATCTGCAGGCTCATCGTCGGAGTGACCGAAGGTACGCACCTGTCCATAGATGGTACTTACACCATCGCTTTTCAATTCAAAGGGGATGATACAGTCGGGAGCAGAGATGGTGCCGGATGCCGGATAACATGAGCCTGACATGCCGGAGATACTTGCAGCGATATTGGTTATCTGACCGATATTCTCCACTCCTGTGATAGAAAAGGGGAAGATAATAGTGGAAGACTTCATTTGCATCGTGATAGTCTTGCCACCCTTTACATCGACATCCTTGCAGGCACTAACCCAAAGGAAATCAGGCTCTGAGATTATCTGCTGGTTTTCCGTGCCAGGTGCCTTTGGAATATTACGCGTAGAGGCAAACATCTGTGAGATGGATGTCATCACTGTGGGGACGGCAAATATTTCGAAGTCATTCCAAATGGAACCACGGGTTTGAAGATTCTCGATATTGTCATTATAGGCTATCATTCCATAGTTCTTGGAAGGAACCATCAGGCTTCCACCTTCAGGATTAGCAAAATGGAACGAGACAGGCTGAGAGGAACCGCTAAACAATGTCAGCAGCATACCATCTGGCTGGGCATCCGGCACAAGCGACCAATTGAAGAAAACTTCTAGTTGGCTGTTGCCTTCAGGGAAGTCCAAATCCTTATGCGTGCAACTGGTAAGCAGCAGCATTGTCATTGTAATAGCCAAAAGGATGTTGGTCTTCATTGGCCTTGTCTCCCTTCGCCTTCCAGTCTCAAAAAGGCCTTGTCTTTGTTAGATTTTAACTACGGAAGCGTGAGACTGAAAATCTCCAATCTCTGTCTTGCGGTCCTAGGAAAACCTTCGTGTAAAGATGTAGTGACACGGCCTCACGCTATATACGTGAAGAATCACTATGCCATCCTGTACACTGTTTTGAAATTTCCTAGGTTTCAAGACACAAGATGAAGCATAACGCTCCTCAATTTTACCAATAAGTTGAGATGGTATACACCAAACTCAGGGACAAAGGTAATACAAATATTTTGTTTTTGCAAATATTAGCACAAAAAAAATAGTTTTTT
>Ga0247608_10004230_pt1 | contig 16212 bp, 11 predicted proteins | sample 176DNAGHGlowgp2_FD_193490 | JGI IMG/M metagenome (GOLD analysis project Ga0247608, IMG submission 193490) | Sheep rumen microbial communities from Palmerston North, Manawatu-Wanganui, New Zealand - 1766 DNA GHGlow gp2 | ecosystem: Host-associated > Mammals > Digestive system > Stomach > Rumen ... | reverse complement strand
AGACGCAGTGTGTCGGCACCTTAGCGTTCGCAGATGTCATCGGGATTGACCACGTTGTACTTCGACTTCGACATCTTCTCGACAGCAGCGGTCGTAATGAACTTGCCATCGGCATTGCATATCACCTCCACGTCCTTGAACTCGGGAGTCCACTTGTGGAACTTCTCGACGTCCATTTCCAGGCCATTGACGAAGTTCACATCTACATGGACGGGATCACATTCACCATATTCTGCGGCGATGTCGGCGCTGACGTACTTCTGGGTACCCTTCAAACGCAGAGCAAAACGGCTGCTGCCCTGGATCATGCCCTGGTTGATGAGCTTCTTGAAAGGCTCCTCGCTCTTCACTACGCCCCAGTCCTTGAGGAACTTGTTCCAGAAGCGGCTGTAGATGAGGTGACCTGTGGCGTGCTCCGAACCGCCGAGATAGAGATCTACATTGTCCCAGTACTCGTTGGCTTCGTGGCTGACGAGTGCCTCGTCGTTGTGCGGGTCGGTGTAGCGGGTATAGTAGGCCGATGAGCCTGCGAAACCTGGCATGGTGCAGAGTTCGAGCGGGAAGACGGTCTTGTTGTCGATCAAAGCCTTGTCCACAACCTTCTTGTTGGCCTCGTCCCAAGCCCAAACCTGAGCGTTGCCGAGCGGTGGCTCGCCTGTCGAGGTGGGCTTGAAGTTCTTCACCTCGGGCAGTTGGAGTGGCAGACACTCCTCTGGCAGTACGTAAGGCATACCGTCCTTGTAATAGATGGGGAAGGGCTCGCCCCAGTAGCGCTGGCGGCTGAAGATAGCGTCGCGCAGACGATAGTTGACCTTCACGCGTCCCAGGCCCTTGCGGGTGACGTACTCCTTCATGGCTTGGATGGAGTCCTTGACGCAGAGACCGTTGAGGCTGAGTTCGGCGTTCGACGAGTTCTTCATAATGCCTTCCTTGGCATCGAACGAACCCTCGTTAAGGTCATAGTCGCCTTCGATGAGCGGGATGATGGGGAGGTTGAAGTGCTTGGCAAAAGCCCAGTCGCGTGAGTCGTGGGCGGGAACAGCCATAATGGCACCTGTGCCGTAACCGGCAAGTACGTATTCGGCAATCCAGATCGGAATCTCATCGCCCGTAATTGGGTTGATGGCGTAGGCACCACTGAAGACGCCCGTCACCTCGTGTCCGGCCTGGCGCTCCAGCTCGGTCTTGTGCTTGCACTTGTCGAGGTAAGCCTCCACTTCGGCCTTGTGGTCGGACGTGGTTACCATCTGCACATATTCGCTTTCAGGAGCAAGCACCATGAAGGTTACACCGAACATGGTATCGGCGCGAGTGGTAAAGATGGTGAACTCAAGAGGCTTGCCATCGGCAGTCAGAGTCTGCGGGTTGTCGTTGGGCACCACCTTGAACTGTGCCTCGGTACCTTCAGAACGACCGATCCAGTTGCGCTGGGTCTCCTTCAAGGCGTAGGTCCAGTCGATGGTCTCCAGACCGTCGAGCAGACGCTGGGCATAAGCAGAGACGCGGAGGCACCACTGGCGCATGAGTTTCTGCTCGACGGGATAACCGCCACGTTCGCTCACGCCATTGACAACCTCGTCGTTGGCCAGCACGGTGCCGAGCATGGGGCACCAGTTCACCATCGTTTCGCCCAGATAGGCGATGCGATAGTTCATCATGGTCTGCTGCTTCTCCAATTCGGTCTTGGCCTTCCAGGCTTCGGCAGTGAAGTCGAGCTCAACGGAGCAGGCGGCATTAACGCCCTTGCTGCCATTGGCCTCAAATCGAGCTACGAGGTCGGCGATGGGCTTAGCCTTCTGTGCGTCGTTGTCGTAATAGGCTTCGAACATCTGCGCAAAGGCCCATTGTGTCCACTTGTAATAGCCGGGGTCGCAGGTGCGTACCTCGCGGCTCCAGTCGAAGCAGAAGCCGATACGGTCGAGTTGCTCGCGGTAACGGGCAATGTTCTTATCGGTGGTGATTGCGGGGTGCTGTCCCGTCTGGATGGCATATTGTTCGGCGGGCAGGCCATAGGCATCGTAGCCCATCGGGTGAAGAACGTTGAAGCCACAGAGGCGCTTGTAGCGTGAGAAGATGTCTGAAGCGATGTAGCCAAGTGGGTGGCCTACGTGAAGACCCGCTCCCGAAGGATAGGGGAACATATCGAGCACGTAGTACTTGGGCTTCTTGTGGTCAATCTCGACCTTGTAGGTCTGATCCTTGACCCACTGAGCCTGCCAGCGCGGCTCGATTTCTCTAAAGTTGTATTCCATTTTTATGTAGAGTTAATAATTGTTCGAAGAGTTAAGAGGGGTTCGAAGTGGCCTGCAAATCCTTTAACAAAAGTTCCATCACTAGGAGGATGATGTGTTCGGCGATGCCGGCACGTATGAGTTTAGGTTTGTCGCGGAGTATTCCGTTATAGGCATACGCTGTGTCGTTCGCCTTCTTGTATCGTTCGACGGCAAGAGGGATGTCTTGGTCCTGAAGGGCTATATGCCCGCCCAGTATCCAATCGTCCATATCGGGCTCAGGACGGCTCAGCACCATACGGATGAATCGCTCGGCTCGTGTGTGGTCGCAGGTCAGGAAGAGGGCGTTGGCCAATTCGCGATGCACGCGCAGTTGTCCTTCCTTCTTGATGTCGGCCTTGTAGAGTATTTCAATGGCTTCATCTATGCGGTCCTGACAGGTGAGGCATCGTCCCAGGCGCATCAGCATCGTCGGGTCATCGGGGAAATGTTCGAGCGCCTCGTGGAGCACCTGACCCTCAATCTCATATTCCTGTGCTTCGTGATAAGCATCAGCCAGATGGCGAAGTGTCCACTTGTTGCCGGGGAAGAGGGTGTTGCACTTGATGAGCGTCTGCGTGGCCTTGCGTTTGTCGTAGCTGCTTTCGCCGTTCCACATGGCGTAGTAGAGTTTCTGCAGGGTTTCCTCGGTCACTTCGTGCTTGAGTAGGGTACTATAAGTGATGCAGGCCTCGTCCCAACGTTCCTTGCGGAAAAGGAACTCAGCGGTCTTCTTCAACTGGTCAGGGTGGCTGATGCCGTTGCAGAGCCATTTGTTCTGGCTCAAGTCGAGGTTGCGATCGAAGAGAGGATGACGCATCTCTTCGCCCTTGGGATGCATATTGCAGTAGCGGAAAAGGTCGTGCAGATAGTTGCGCATCACGTAGAGTGGACTTACCGGCAGAATGTCGTCGAAGACCAACCCTTTCTCTTGCAGTTTCTCGCTGATGTTGGCCATCAGGTCCTTGTTGTAGGCCTGCATGGTCATAAACGAACCGTACTTGTCGGTGTTGCATTGGGCAACGGAAGCCATCATCATCCTCGTCCACGGCAGTGCCTTGGGATTCTCGTCGAGCACGGCCTTGATGTCGGGTTGCGTAAGGCTGAAGGGTTCGAGCCAATGGTGACGTGTACCTTCGCCGCTGAAGAACTTGATTTTCTTGAGGTGGGAGAACATCGATAGGGTGGTGTCGATGCCTTCAGTGATGAACTCAAAGAATTCCCTGACGCGTTCCTGCTCGCTGAATTCATCCTCTTCGCCATCCTGGTTGATGATCTTGTGCAGTTTCTTGTCGAAGGAGAATGCCTCACGGCACTGCAAAAGGGCAATCTGTATGTCGAATAGCAAATCTGGCTGGCTCTCGCAGATGAACTGGTACTGTTCGCGCAGACGGGGCAGATGTTCGATGCGATGGGTATGGATGAGGGCGACAAAAACCAATGTGATCCACGCCTGCATCTGAAGTTGCACCGGCTGATCGTCGAGCGTATAGGTGTAGAGATCCTCCACCATGCGGGCATCAAAGTTTTGTGTCAGGTGCAGCGTGATGGCCGAAAGGAGGGTAGCACGCACATATTCGGGTATGCTGTCGTTGAGCATGGCCTTATGCAGCTCCTTGCGATCTGCCTTAGGTATATGTCTGCTTTCTGCCACTTGCTCGAAGATGCGGTTGAGGCAATGGTCATTTTCGGGTTCGGCCAGAAGTTGCTCGAGCAGTACGCTGACGGTTTCCTCGAAGGGTAACTCCACAGGTTGTTCGGCATCGTAAAGGCTTTCGGCCAGTTTCCAGGCACGCTCCATCAGGATGTCGTGCTGTTCCTGAAGTTTTGGGTCGTGAGTTCCTTTTGCCAAAAAGGAGAGCATGCGGTCGTAGTCCTTCTGTACCGTTTCGGCTTCTTCGCCAATGGAATAAAGACGTGGCTCCAAAACACAATACTTGCTGATCAACGTCAACGCGTTTTGCAGTTGTCCGTTCACCAGCCGCCGCACTACTTTTTCGTATGTCCTAGCCTGCTTGTCTTTGTCCGCCATTCTCGGTTTTTAGTAAAAAATGCAGTAGGCTGATAAGCCGGGTTCCGTCCCTGTCTTTCGACAGGTGTCTGCCATTGATCTGAGTTCGCCATTACTGACGCACTTTAGCAATCTACCCCCTGGCTTGGACGGGCCGCCCTTCATGGACACAGTATCGTTTCCGACACGTACCAACCACCAGTATACATGATCTTACAACCCATGGGACGTACAGCCACGCCTTGTTACCAAGTGTGCGGTGAGCTCTTACCTCGCCTTTTCACCCTTACCCCTTGCGGGGCGGTTATTTTCTGTTACGTTAACCTAAACGTCGCCGCCTACCGGCTGTTAACCGGCATGGAGCCCTGTGTAGCCCGGACTTTCCTCTCGCGTGGAGCGAGCGACAGACAGGCCTACTGCGGGCGCAAAGATACGCAAAATTATTTAAAATGAATGTAAACGGAAATCAAAATTTTAATTCTTTGCCCCTTTTTTAATAGAAAATGTTAAAATTTCGTCCCATTTTAACTTAATTAGCTTAAACTTGTGTATCTTTGCATCGTCAAATAAGACGAAAAACAGGAAATCAACAATTAAAAATTCAAAAATAGTTATGAAAACAAGTAGTGTATTAAAGCTCTTAGGAGCAATGGTTGTAGTGAGTGGTGTGACTGCTGTAGCCACATTTAAGGTAATGGAGGGCAGGATGGTAAATACCCTTGCCCAGCAGGATAGTTCGATATCACTAACACCTACTGGCTTTTTCACCACCTCCACGGGTTCGGTGACCGATAATGACTTCACGCGTGCAGCCGAGAAGACGGTGAATGCCGTGGTGGGCATCACCAACAAGCAGGTACGTCAGACTCAGTCGTTCGGTGGTATGAACGATCCTTTCTTCGACTTCTTCTTCGGTCAGCGTGGCCAGCGTCAGGAGGAGCCACAGTCGAGCGATCCTATGCCCGTTGGCGCCGGTTCGGGTGTCATTATCTCGAGCGATGGATACATCGTCACCAACAATCACGTGATTGAAAAGGCTGACGAACTCACCGTCACCCTCAACGATCGTCGTCAGTTCACCGCAACTCTTGTGGGCACTGATCCTACCACTGACATCGCTTTGCTCAAGATTGATGCCAAGGACCTTCCCACCATCCCTATTGGACAGAGTGATGCGCTGAAGATTGGCGAATGGGTACTTGCCGTGGGCAATCCATTCAACCTCACCAGCACAGTCACCGCAGGTATCGTCAGCGCCAAGGCACGTAGCATCAGTGTAGGCAGCAGCAAACTCGGTATCGAAAGTTTCATCCAGACCGATGCAGCCGTCAATCCCGGTAACTCGGGTGGCGCCCTCGTCAATACGGCCGGTGAACTTGTGGGCATCAATACCGCAATCTATTCGCAGACCGGCAACTATGCAGGTTATTCCTTCGCAGTGCCTTCGAGCATTGTGAGCAAGGTTGTAACCGACTTGAAGCAGTACGGCACCGTTCAGCGTGCACTGCTCGGTATCATCGGTGGTGATGTCAATGCCGACGTGGTTGAGCAGAAGGATCTGAAGGTCAACGAGGGCGTTTATGTCGATCAGGTATCCGAAGATGGAGGCGCTTCAGAGGCAGGCATCAAGCCAGGTGACGTCATCACTTCAGTCAACGGAACCACCATCAATACCATGGCTCAACTCCAAGGCGAGATTGCCCGCTATCGTCCAGGCGATAAGGTTAAGGTTGTGGTCGATCGTAAGGGTGAAAAGAAGAACTTCACCGTCACGCTCAAGAACACCAAGGGCAACACCGACGTGATCCAGACCAAGGGTATTGACAAACTGGGTGCCACATTCAAGAATCTCTCTGCCGAGGAACTCATCCGCTATGGCGTTCGTACAGGCGTACAGATTGATAAGCTTGAGACCAACGGACTCTTCTATCGTGCGGGTCTTCGCGAGAAGATGGTCATCATCAAGATCAATGACCAGGCCGTGAAGAGCGACAAGGACATCGAGAACATCTTCAACCAGCTTACCACCAAGCGTTCTGCCGATCAGGATCCTGTGATGTTCATCGCCGCAGTTACTGCTCAAGGCCGTGTGGGTTACTTCGCTGTAGATCTTTCTAAGTAAGGTGATTTTTCTTCAATAGTTAGGGGCGTATCACGATTGCGTGATGCGCCCCTAAATTTTATCTAGATGTACTAGATATTCTAGATGAACTAGATTCTCAATTTGTCACTCATACTTCTTGCGATAAGCCTGTCGACAGGCGCCAAAGTTGAAGAAGACACCTCTCACGTCCTCGGCATTTGGCTGGACCCTCAGATATTCCACGTTGTCGTTGCAAAGCGAGTCGGATTCGATTTGCAGACCCAGACGGTTCAGCACTTCGTATTCGTGCTCGAGGTTGATAACGTGGATGGCATCATCAACATCTGTACCATCACCGCTCGACACGATGGCATCGAGTAGTGCATCCTGCTTGTTGTTCCACAGCGAGTGGCTCACCGTGTCTTTCAACTGAAGGTAAGAGAATGCGAGTGTGGAGATGGCAAGCAGGTCGAATGGATCGTCCTCCAGTGCCGATTGCGCCACTTTGATGGCCTCGGTGCAGGTTGACTTGCTGCCATTGGTGTTGACCAGTTCTCGGCGTATCTCGAAGAGTTTCTCCCTTTCTTTCTGATAGGGCACGAAGTCCTCTTGGAGCGTATAGCCATAGTAGAGGCATCGATATTGCTCGAGGGTGAGTGTGGTATCGTTTTCCAAGTATCTCCGCATGAGCTGTGGATAGTAGTTCGGGCTCTTGCTGTTCTGTATCGATGTGCGGATCTCACGATAGTTGGGCGCGACGACTTCCTGTGCCGTCATATGCCCTGCCAGCATGGTCAGCGCAATCGATGCAATTCCTATCTTATTTGAAATATTCATCATTATATTATTTCTTCACGCGATTCGGTATTAAGTTATATCGGAATTACGTGATAACGGTATTTCGATATTCCGAAAAAAACGAACCCTTCGAACCTTTCAAAACCCCTCTTAACCTTTCATAACCTTTAAAATGGAGCTTCCCCTGGTTCGGGTGCGACAAAGCCGCCCGAAGGAGCTTCGAAACCATTAGGCTGTTGTGACATGTCGGGACGTGGTTCGTTGTCCATGCGGGACGTCAGTTCGTGGTCACCGCTCCAAGGGGTGAGGGTGGGGGTGAGGCTCGAGTCCTCGTCAAGGTTCTGGAAACGAACGAACTCGCCACGGAACCTCAGGCGGACGTCGCCTACTGAACCGCTACGATGCTTGGCGATGATGATTTCGGCCAAGCCGCGCAGGTCGTTGCCCTTTTCGTCCTCGAAGATCTTGTAGTATTCGGGGCGATGGATGAAGCACACCATATCGGCATCCTGTTCGATGGCACCCGACTCGCGGAGGTCGGCCAACTGGGGACGCTTTCCTTCGCCTTGGCGAGTCTCGACACCACGGTTCAACTGCGACAGTGCGATGATCGGGATGTCGAGTTCCTTGGCCAATCCTTTCAGCGAACGCGAAATGGTCGAAACTTCCTGTTCGCGCGAACCGAACTGCATACCAGCGGCCGTCATCAGCTGCAGGTAGTCGATCATAATGATCTTCACGCCATGTTCGCGCACCAGTCGGCGGGCTTTCGTACGAAGTTCGAATACCGACAGACCCGGGGTGTCGTCCACATAGATGGGGGCACCTTGCAGTTGGGTGATGCGAGTGGTCAGTTTGGTCCACTCATCGTTGGTCAGCCTACCGCTCTTCACCTTCTCGCCCGAGATTTCACAGACGTTCTGCAGCAATCGGTTCACGAGCTGAAGGTTACTCATTTCCAGACTGAACATACCGACGGGGATGTTGTAGTTCACCGCCATGTTCTTCACCATCGAAAGCACCAGCGCCGTCTTGCCCATGGCAGGACGTGCGGCGATGATTACCAGGTCGGTGTTCTGCCAGCCTGAGGTCATCTTGTCCAGGTCGTGGAAACCAGAAGGTAGACCCGAAAGACCGTCTTCGCGATTCGAAGCCTGCTCGATTTTTTTCAGCGCATCCTGAATCACAGGGTCAATCTGGATGACGTCCTTCTTGATGTTGTGTTGCGAGAGTTGGAACAGCTCACCTTCGGCACTTTGCATCAAGGCGTCGATGTCGGTCGTCTCGTCGAACGCTGCCGACTCGAGCTTGCCTGCATAGTTGATCAGTTGGCGTGCCAGCGACTTCTGGGCGATGATTTTCGCATGATACTCGATGTTGGCCGCCGAGCCAACCTTGCCCGTCAGAGTGGCGATGTAATAGGCACCGCCCACCTCTTCGATCACACCATTGCGTTGCAGACGGTTGGTCACCGTCAGCATGTCGATAGGTTCCTGGTTGAATGCCAGTTCCTGGATGGCCGCAAAGATCAGCTGGTGCTTGTGGTCGTAGAACGATTCGGGCTTCAGCAGGTCGGAGATTACCGAGTAGGCGTCCTTTTCGAGCATAAGGGCACCCAGCACAGCCTCTTCCACCTCGGTGGCTTGAGGCTGCACCTTGCCCAAAGCAGGTTGCTGGGGCGATTGTGTACGGGTATTGCGACGGATAGCCGGCGCACTTCCGTTTGAACTAAAATTGTTGTTCGTAGGCATGTCGCATTAGAGGCCGGCCAGGAGTCCCTTCTTGCGGCGACGCATCTCGTTCTGGTTGGCCAGGTCTTCGTCGATGAGGATACGGCCGCAGTATTCGCAGGTGATAATCTTTTTACGGAGTTTCACATCAATCTGACGCTGTGGGGTCACCTTGTTGAAGCAACCCGAGCACGATTCGCGCTCGATGGGAACGATAGCCAGGCCGTTGTGTGCCTTGCGGTGGATGCGTTGGAACGTTGTCATCAGGCTCTTATCGGTCATCGAGTTCTCGATCTTCTTAGCCTTCTCGCGCATTACTTCCTCCTCGTTGCGGGTCTCGGCGATGATCTCGTCTAACTCGCCCTTCTTGGTCTCAAGGTCGCCACGGCGCTCCTCCACTTCCTTGCGGCAATTGGCCTCTCTCTCTTCGAACAAGGCAATCTGGTCAAGGTTTTCGCGGATGCGCTTGTTGGCCAGTTCGATTTCCAGACCCTGATACTCGATCTCCTTGGTCAGGAACTCATACTGCTTGTTGTTCTGTACATCATCCTGCTGATGGGTGTACTGCTCAATCAGCTCTTCGGCCTGGGTGATCTTCTCCTGCATATCCTGGATCTTGTGATGGCAGGCCTCGATGTCCTCGTGGAACTTGGCAATGCGGGCGTTGAGTTCTTCCACCTCGCGTTCCATATCCTCCACTTCCTGTGGCAGTTCACCACGAAGACCCTTGATACGGTCGATTTCCGAAACGTAAAGCTGCAGCTTGTAAAGGTTAGCCAGCTTCTCTTCTACACTGAATTCTTTTTCAATCTTTGGCATAATAATATAAAAATAACAATTAACAATTAATAATTAACAATTTTGTTTTGGGACACAAAAAAGCCATATACCCGTCGCTTTTGGTCTAAACCATTGGTCATGACGTGATTTTGTCATAACCCCTGGTCACCATTCCCATTCGGCCGAGTAGATCAGGCCGCGTGGGCGGACGTTTATATAGCATCTTTTGTCTTTTAGCGGTTGCAAAGATAGGACAAAAATGCCAAAAAAACAAATTTTTTGGTCGTTTTATCAATTTTTTTTGCAAATAAGGAATAATTGTTATAATTTTGCATTTGTATTTAACAATTGACAAATATCAAATTACAATTGGGGCTTCCCCACTATTCATCAATCAAGAACTCAAAATTCATAACTAAAACCAATAAAATTATGAAAAAACTGATTCTTTCGGCCATCGTCTTGTCGATGGCGGCAACAAGTGTAATGGCAGAAGATGCTGCCGAAGATGCCAACAAGCACTGGACCAAGTCGGGCAATGCCAGTCTGCAGTTCACCCAGGGCTACATTTCGAAGAACTGGTACAAGGGTGGCGTGTCGAGTTTCGCTCTGCTCGGTACTGCTGATTACACATTCAACTACAAGTATGAGAAGTTCGCTTGGGACAACGCTATCGAAGCCAAACTCGGTTTTGTGAACGCAAGCAGTCAGTATCGCACGTTCATCACCAATAACGATATTCTCAAGTGGACCACCAAACTTGGTTATCAGGCTACTGAGCATTGGTACTATACCGTGCAAGGTATTGCTCAGACACAGTTCTGCACTGGCTGGCAGGAGGTAGACAATGATGTGGTCGAGATTTCGAAGTTCCTCAACCCTGGAACCATCAACCTTTCTGTCGGTATGGACTGGAAGAAGGAGACCGAGAAGATCAAGGCTTCGCTCTATATGTCGCCCTTTGGCTACAACCTCAAGTTCGTCAGCGATCCCCGTCGTGCATACGATTCAGACGGCGTTTGGCATAAGGGTCGCATCGATGGCACCCAGTTTGGTCTGCATCCCGGTGACTTCAACCTTTATGACTTCGGTGTGGGTGCCAAGGCTACCCTCGAGTACAAGGTCTGCAAGTATTTGACCTGGACCAGCCAGGCTACCTACTATTCTCCTCTTTGGGACTGCGGCAAGTACAAGAACAACGTCTATACCGAGGTCGATTGGGAGAACACCTTCGATATGCCTCTCAACAAGTATTTCTCGACCAAGCTCTACACGCACCTTCGTTTCGACGACGCTGTAGCTCCTGAGAAAAAGGGTGAGGGCTGGGGTTACTTCCAGTTCACCGAGCTCCTCAGCTTTGGTCTTTCATACAAGTGGTAATGAAACTTAATGACATCGCCTGCGCCATCGAGGCCTTTGCGCCTCGTGAACTGCAGGAATCGTATGACAACGCTGGCCTCCAATGCGGTGATCCCCGCATGGAGGTCAGTCGCGTCCTTACCAGTCTCGACATCACCGAAGAGGTGATCGAGGAGGCTCGTCAGCGCAACTGTCAGATGGTGGTGAGCCATCATCCCCTTCTCTTCCATGGGCTGAAGGTCGTCAATCCTGAGAGCGACTACATCAGCCGCATCCTTATGGCTGCCATCCGCTATGGTATCGGCATCTACAGTGCCCACACCAACCTCGATAAGGCCGAAGGTGGTATCAACCATCGTCTGGCAGCTTTGCTCGAACTCACCGACGTACGTCCGATGTCGGAGTGTGGCGTTATTGGAAAACTTCCTCGCTCCATGTCTGCGCAAGAGCTGCTTGTATATCTTCGGTCAAAACTCTCGGCCGGGATTGCTGATGCCACCTCATCCTGTATTTTGCGCTATAATCGCGAAGCCGCTTGTCTTCGTCCAGACGCTTCTCCTGTCAACTGTCTCGCCCTTTGCGGAGGCTCCGGCAGCGACTTCATCGCTGAAGCCGAGTCATTGAGTGCTGATGCCTACCTCACGGGAGAAATGCACTATCACAGTTGGTTTGGTCATCCCAATATCCTTCTCATCGAGGCCGGTCATTTCGAAACCGAACAGATTGCTCCCGCCCTGCTGGCCGATATCATCACGCAGGCTTGTCCGGACGTGGAATGTCTCACGTCCAACTGCCATCATAGCCCGACGTTGTTCGTTTGAATAAACCATCTGTCAACTTGATGTTTACATGGAAGAGAATAAGATTGTTATCTATCAGACGGAAGATGGACTGACGCAAATTGATGTCCGCCTTGAGAATGATACTGTTTGGCTAACTCAGGCTCAGATGGCCGAGTTGTTTCAAAAGACACCTCAAAATATTACTATGCATATACAAAATGCATTTAAAGAGGGAGAATTGGATAAATCTTCAACATGTAAGGAATACTTACAAGTTCGAAAGGAGGGCAGTAGAACAGTAAAACGACTTCAAAAGTATTATGATCTTGATGTAATCATTTCCGTCGGTTATCGTGTTAAAAGTAAACGCGGTACAGCTTTCCGTATTTGGGCTCGCAAAGTCTTGAAAGATTATATGATAAAGGGCTATGCCATCAATGAACGCATCCGCAAGGAACAGATTGGCGAATTACGTCAACTGATTCAGATGGTTGGCCGCACCATTATGAAACAGGAAATCGCAGATAACGTTGAGAGCCGTGATTTGCTGAATGTTGTGGTGGACTATACCTACGCCCTCGATACTCTAGATAATTATGACTATGAACGGTTGACGATTGATAAGACCACAAAGGAAGAGCCATTTCATGCTACCTATGAGAACGCAATGGAGGCTATAAATGGTTTGCGAAAGAAATTCGGTGGCAGTTCACTTTTTGGCAGCGAAAAGGATGACTCATTCAAAAGCAGTATTGGCCAAATCTATCAGACGTTTGGAGGTGAAGACCTCTATCCCAGTGTAGAGGAGAAAGCCGCTATGCTTTTATATCTGGTAACGAAGAATCATTCGTTCGTTGATGGAAACAAACGCATTGCAGCCACGCTCTTCCTTTGGTTTCTCCACAACAACGGCATTCTTTATCGAGAAGATGGTACAAAGCGTTTGGCCGACAATACCCTTGTTGCCTTAACTCTGATGATTGCAGAAAGTCGTACCGAAGAGAAAGATGTGATGGTGAAGGTTGTGGTTAATTTGATTAACCAGAGAAATAACTGAATCTATTGATGTATTTGAAACCAAATATGATGATTGCATATACAAACAAGAAAACTATCATTACTATCTTTTTATCAGTGTTGTTAGCTTTTGTACTCTGCGGATGCAATAGCGACGACATCGCGGACACCTATTGGCGCAACGACAAGACGGGCGACTGGCTGATAGGTCTGACCGAAGACAAAGTGATTTACGACTGCAAGGTGTGGGACATCGCAAAGATGGACGAAAGCGATGGGACGTTCGTCATACAAGCAAAAATTGATTCGGACAGCCTCAACATCATCCTCGGCAGCGAGCAGAACGGCAAGCGCGACATCACCATCGGCGATAAGCAATTCGATTGCAGCCTTATCGACAACGGCTGGTATCTGTCCGACTACCCCGAGAAGGACACCTGCACTACGATTGCCGACAACCACTACTCAGAGGGTGACAGCGTGACCATCATCGGATGGATACGTCCCCTGCCAGCAGTCGTGAACTGGCTGAAAAACAAGATTGATGATAACGAAGGGAAAGGTGATGAGGTTGTCGTAAAGATGATGGCCAATATCCTGACAGGCGAGGAGCCATCGTTCACGGCACCGATAGATTTAGATGGCTATTTCGAGCTGAGGATGCCGATAGAGAACTCAACTTCCTTCTATCTGGATTGCAGCCTATGGTCGGTGAGTGTTGTGGCGGAACCTAACGAGACTTATTTCCTGATGATTGACCCTCAGAAAAAGAAGAAACTCTTCATGGGCAAGAACGCCCGTCTGCAGAACGAGGTCAATGCTCATAACGTCTCTATCAAGTCATACGGAATAGATACTTTGGAGAAGATGGGAAGCGTTATGGATATTCTCGAGAGCGTCAAGATACAGACAGCGGAAAGTATGCAGGGACTGGATGAAGTGTGCCGCCAGCATCCCATGCTCTCAGAAAGGTTTCGTGTTTTCTATCGAAACAAGATATTGACCAACTATGCCCACATCTTAACCCAGGGCATGTATCTCGCGCCTAACTACAAAGTGCCGGAGGCATACAGCAAGGTCGTGGAAGAGAACTACTGGAAGGAATTATCCGAACCTTACTCGATGGATGCCTGCGAATTCATACGATTCTTCCGTGACTATCGTTTCCGTTTGGAAGAAGCAGCTCGGGACAAGATTGTCTATTCAATGAAATGGATTATGGACCAGGCCGAGAAGGACGGTATCGTCAACTTGTCAGCCAAGGACAGGGAAGCTATCAGACAGTATGACAAGGCTTTCCCTGCATATTGGGATAAAAGGGAGAGTGCTCCCGATAGCTTACAAGAGGCAATTGACGACGAGTTTGGTAAGAACGATTTCGTGAAAGCCGTGGTCGCCATACAGAACCGAAGCCCCCAATATGAAGACTACTCACGACAAAAGTTTCGGATGCGCGAACTGGAGCAGATGGTGAAAGTTATGAACGAGCGCGAATGGTCAGAGTCGGCGCAAGACATCATGCTCTGCCAACTCCTCCACTACGACATCGACTGGAGTCGCAAGCCACTCGGCCAAGAAATCCTTGCTTTTGCCGACGAGCACATCCATATGCCCGCAGCCATCAAAGCCGTACATGCCATCAACAACAAATATGAGCAAATTGGCAAGCGCAAACTCTCGAATGAGGACAACCTCAAGTCGAACGATGCCGTGAAGGACATGAGCGAAGGCGAGAAGATTCTCCGTAAGATCATCGAACCGTACAAGGGCAAAATCATCCTCGTCGACATTTGGGGCACATGGTGCGGCCCCTGCAAGATGCGCCTCCAACATTCGCAGGAGGAATACGAGCGGCTGAAAGATTTCGACCTCGTTTATCTTTACCTCTGCAACCGCAGCAGCGACGATTCGTGGAAGAACGTCATCAAGGAGTACAAGGTAGAGGGCGAAAACGTGGTACATTACAACCTGCCCGACCAGCAGCAAAACGCCATCGAAAAATTTATCGGAGTGAAAGGTTATCCCACCTACAAGCTAATCGACCGTGACGGCACTTTGCTCGACGTCAACGCCGACCCGATAGACCTTGACGCTCTGGCGGGATTGTTGGAAAGGATGAAATAATTGACCCTTGTTTCAGCCACTATTGGCCCCTGAATGGGCCATCATGGTGGTTGTTTTCTTACAACTGAAGCCCAGATACTGAAAAAATGTTCCGCTGAGATGTGCTCCAAGGATAGGGAAAAGCATCTAAAAAGGTGTTCATACATATCATTTTAAGCCTATGAGAGCAGAATTTTTATGATTTCTGGTCGTTTTTCAAGGTTTTGCATCATAGGGAAAGAGCATCTACTTGTTTGTATTTTGTTGTAATTCAGCCTTTTAGATGATTTGTAATACTCGAGTGTTCCAGTTGTTCCAGTTGTTCCAGTTTTTTTTTGATGATTCAGGAACCCAATTTGTCATTTCTTTTATTATATAACTATCTATATATTAATTATATATATAAAATAAAGGGAGTGGATTGTCGTTTATAATATGCTTATAATTAATTGGAACAATTGGAACAACTGGAACGCTCTGCCTCAATTCGAGTTCTCCTATAATGCCTTTTAGAGCAGAACGGTTTGTCTTGCATCAAGGCGTGGCATCGTGTGGTGCTGCGCTTTTTTTGATTATAGTACTATCTGTTCGCAAATGGTGCAATCTTGCGGTGAGATGGTACTAAGTGTACACAAGTAGTACAATCTTGCGAAGAGGATTGTATCAATTGCGCACAAGTAGTGCAATCTTGCCGTGAGATTGTATCAAGTGTACACAGGCAGTACAATATTGCGGCGAGATTGTACCAAGTGTACACAAGCAGTGCAATCTTGCCGTGAGATGGTATCAAGTGTACACAGGCAGTACAATCTTGCGATGGGGATTGTCCTAAGTGTTCACAAGTAGTGCAATATTGTGGTGAGATGGTACTATTTGTCCGCAACTGGTACCGTCAACGATATAGAGCATTAAGTTGCGCGACACGAGGCTTGCTCCAACGGAAATGTCACTCTGACGGCCGACACGATGCTTTCTTCTATGAGAAATAACACTTTGACGGCCGACAGGATGCTTTCTTCTATGGGAAATAGTACTCTGACGGCCGATGTGATGCTTGCTTCTACGGGAGATAGTACTCTGACGGGCGACGTGATGCTTGCTTCTACGGGAAATAGCACTCTGACGGTCGACAGGATGCTTTCTTCTATGGGAAATAGTACTCTGACGGCCGACGTGATGCTTGCTTCTACGGGAAATAGCACTCTGACGGCCGACATAATGCTTGCAACAATAACGGCATAACCATTCTCAGCCAAGATTGGTTATGCCGTGATTTGAA
>Ga0247608_10004229_pt1 | contig 16215 bp, 23 predicted proteins | sample 176DNAGHGlowgp2_FD_193490 | JGI IMG/M metagenome (GOLD analysis project Ga0247608, IMG submission 193490) | Sheep rumen microbial communities from Palmerston North, Manawatu-Wanganui, New Zealand - 1766 DNA GHGlow gp2 | ecosystem: Host-associated > Mammals > Digestive system > Stomach > Rumen ... | reverse complement strand
ATGCAAATGGCGAGAAGCATTATGTTACGGTGGTTGGTAAGTTTGAGCAAAATTACGTACCAAAGGAAATTTCACAGGAAGTGCCTGTAGAAGTTAAGCCGGGCAGCGTTGTAAAAGGAAAACTAACATTCAATAAGAGAACCTTACATAGAGTCTTAACAGTAGGTGTTTCAATTTGTCACCCATTAGATGAGTTCGATGAAGAGTTTGGCGTTGAAATCGCAAAGGCACGTATTGAGCGTGGCGAGGACGCAGGAAGTATTGAAACAAACAGCGTTACAATGTTGACTGAGGACTTGATTATGGCAGAGTTGCTTGGTAAGTTGTCCTACATATGTAATAATATAGATGATTACATCGCCTAAAGTTAATTTAAGTTAAATAAATCTCGGATATTTGTTTATTCGAGATTTTTTTTGTACCTTTGCAAAAAGTGTTCGATAATATATAATAATGTATAAGAGCAACTGCCATTTTGTCACATTGGCACTGACAGACATTCTTAAACAATGTTAAAAAACGCTGACAAATTGTCATAATATTAATTTTGGCACAGAAATTGTATGAAAGTTTATAAGTTTGGCGAAGGAAATTTCTATGATTTGATTATAGAAGAGGACAATGGAGAAACTAGAGTGGCAAGTGTTACACCAAAAAAGGTGGTTGAATATATTGCCGAAAAATACGTCACAAAAGAGGGTATTGTAAGAGTCATTTATGGTATTGGTTCTTCTATGCCATTCAGAAACGCTGACGGTTCATTAAATATGAGAATAAAAGAAATTGTCAATGAATAAAAGGTTTCTGTTTAAATTGTTCTTCAAAGAGTTCTACGATGAACTAGAAGATAAAAAGAAGAAGTTGAAAGTTGCTAATGAATTATGCAACGAAACAATAATAAGGCTTAAAGATAAAAATAAGAAACTTAAAAGAGAAAACACAATATTAAAAAATCAACTAATTGATTTAAAACGAAATAACATTAATAAAAAATAAAAAAGTATTATGGGAAAAATTATTGGTATTGACCTTGGAACAGGTAACAGTTGTATCGCAGTTTTCGAAGGGGGAAGCCCAGTCGTAGTTGTAAACTCTGAGGGTAAACGCACCACCCCTTCTGTTATTGGTTTTGACAAGGGCGAGATTAAAGTAGGTGAAAGTGCAAAACGTCAGGCAGTGACGAATCCTAAGAACACAGTTCATTCCATCAAGCGTTTTATGGGTAACACCTATAAGGAGTGCGAGGAAGAAGCAACACGTGTTCAGTACGATGTAGTTAACGAAGGCGGCTATCCACGTGTAGACATCGATGGTAAGAAATATACCCCACAGGAGTTGTCAGCAATGATTCTCCAGAAGATGAAGAAAACAGCTGAGGACTACCTTGGCGAAGAGGTAAAGCAGGCTGTTATCACCGTTCCTGCATATTTCTCTGATTCACAGCGTCAAGCAACTAAGGAAGCTGGTATCATTGCAGGACTTGATGTGAAGCGTATTATCAACGAGCCTACCGCTGCTGCATTGGCTTATGGTATCGATAAGGCCGATAAAGACCGTATCGTTGCTGTGATTGATGCAGGTTGTGGTACATACGATGTATCAATTCTATCATTTGGTGGTGGAGTGTTTGAAGTCCTTTCTACCAATGGTAACACACACCTTGGTGGTGATGACTTTGACCAGGTAATCATCGATTGGATGGTTGACGAGTTTATGAAGAAGGAAGGTGCTGACCTTTCTACTGACCCAATGGCAATGCAGCGTTTGAAGGAGGCTGCTGAAAAGGCTAAGATTGAGTTGTCTACTGCAACAAGCACAGACATTAATCTTCCTTACATTATGCCAGTTGGTGGAACTCCAAAGCATCTTGACGTAACTCTTACACGTGCTAAGTTTGAGCAGTTAGCATCTAAACTCATTAAGATGCACGAAGAGCCTATTGTAAAGGCACTTGCTGATGCTAAGATTAAGACAACTGAGGTTGACGATGTAATTCTTGTAGGCGGTACTACACGTATTCCAGCAATTCAGGAACTTGTGAAGAATATATTTGGCAAAGAGCCTTCTCACGCAGTTAACCCTGACGAGGCAGTTGCTCTTGGTGCAGCAATTCAAGGTGCTGTTCTTAACAAGGAAGACGGCGTAGGTGACATCGTTCTTCTTGACGTTACACCATTGACATTGGGTATTGAGACAATGGGAGGCGTTATGACAAAGCTTATTGATGCCAACACCACAATCCCATTCAAGAAGAGTGAAACCTTCTCTACAGCTGCTGACAATCAGACTGAGGTTACAATTCACGTTCTTCAGGGTGAACGTCCAATGGCAGCACAGAACAAGTCAATTGGTAAGTTCAATCTTACAGGTATTATGCCAGCAAGACGTGGTGTTCCTCAGATTGAGGTAACATTCGATATTGATGCCAATGGTATTCTTACCGTTGCTGCAAAGGATAAGGCCACAGGACGTGAGCAGAAGATTCGTATCGAAGCTTCTAGCAACCTTTCTAAGGAAGAGGTAGAGCGTATGAAGGCCGAGGCAGAGGCTAACGCTGACGCTGATAAGAAAGCACGTGAAACTGCTGATGCCATCAATAAGGGTGAGGCTATTGCCTTTAACACTGAGAAGACATTGGAGGACCAGAAGAATAACGTGACTAGCGATGAAAAGGCTAAGATTGAGGGTCTTATCAAGGATATGCGTGATGCTGTTGCAGCAAAGAATGTAACACGTATCAACGAAATCGAAGATGCCATCAATAAGGCTTGGAATTCAGTGTCAGAGCGTGTGTATAGTTCTCAGTCAGCACAGCAGCAGCCTAACGATGACACAGTTAGGACTGAGACAGTAAACGCTGACGAACAGAACAATGTTCAGGATGCTGAATACGAAGAGGTCTAAGGTTTAACCTGAGATAATTTTATTGCCCCAAAGAGAAATCCCCTTTGGGGCTTTTAAAAATTATATAAGTTTCTTCTTTTTTTAATTTTTTTTTTTGTATATTTGCATATATGACATTCAGACAGTTACTACTAAGGTATCTTAAAGAGACAGGAAAATATTCTGCATTGAGCAGTATGGGCTACTCTAGGCTTGTTAAGCGCAATATGTCATTCAATCCTATTGAGTTACTTAGATTAGTAGATTACATATTTGATATAACAGGTAAAAGTTGGTTTTATAAAAACGATAAAAAACATCTTTTCTTCAAAGATTGGGCTGGTATTGATTTTTCATTAAAAAAAGGAGATATTGTAACTGTAGAAACAATTGATGGAAAATATTCCTTCGATTACGAAGTGTTTGAAGTTTGGTATTATGATTATACTTTTTCACTTGAATCAGGAGGAAGAATTAGCATAGATAGAATAAAAAAGGTTAATGGCAAACCAGTTGATTTAAAAAATGGCTGGTATTTTAAAAGAAATATTAATTACATACATTAGAATATGGCAAAAAATTATTATGACATCTTAGGAGTTAGTAAAACCGCCACACAAGATGAGATAAAGAAAGCATATCGAAAGATTGCTGTAAAATATCACCCTGATAAGAATCCTGGGAATAAAGAGGCAGAAGAAAAGTTCAAGGAAGCTGCCGAAGCCTATTCTGTTTTGAGCGATGAACAAAAGAGGAAAGAATATGACAACCCTGTAACAGGAGGTAGCAATTTCAAATCCGGTTTTGATTTTGGTAGTTTCAATGTAGACGAGATTCTTAATAGTTTTGGATTTGGTAGAAGTGGTTTCACTACAAGGACAAAAATTATTAGAAATGGTTCTCATATTAGAATTAAAATGGGATTAACCCTTGAAGAAATGTACAATGGGGTTAGCAAGAAAATAAAGTATCACAGGCTTAACAAGTGTGAGCATTGTGATGGAAAGGGTACTACTAGCGAAAGCAAGATTGAAAGATGTGGTGCTTGTGGCGGCACAGGAAGAATTTACAATAGTAATGGCTTCTTCCAAACAATGACAACTTGTGGACATTGTGGAGGTACTGGTAAGGTTGTTAAAAACCCTTGCCATCATTGTAATGGAAAAGGAGTTGTAGACACTGAGCAGGAAATTGACATAGATATTCCAAAGGGAGCATTTGAGGGTATGCAGTTAACTGTACGTGGATATGGTAATGCACCTGAGAAGATGGAAGGAAACTTTGGAGATTTAGTGATAGGAATCTTTAATAGTAATAAGGAAAGCAAGTTCACACGTGATGGTGATGATTTGTATTTCGATATTGAAGTTCCAGTCGTTGATTCAATTCTTGGATGTGACGTTATCATAGACACCATAAACGGTAAGAAACTTACTGCAAAGATACCTAGTGGCTCAGAGGATGGGTACACATTAAGGTTCAAAGGTTATGGTATGCCTCGTTATGGTACTAACGACTATGGTAATATGTTTGGCGTGATTAAGCTTAAAATGCCTAAGTCACTCACAACAGAAGAAAGGAGAATTCTTGAAGCATTGAAACAGAAAGAACACTTTAAATAATATTATAAAAAACAAATGAGCAATGAGAGTAAAAAAGGATAGCGATTCTGGACAATATTGCCAATATAAACAAAAAGGCGATGGTTTTTACCCTATGCAAGGAACGGTTAAGACAATCCCAGCAGGATTTTATAAGCCGTCACAAGATTCTTATAGTGGGGAATATTTTCTTCAAAAGAAAACGATAGTCACTCCAAAACTTTATCTACTACCTAATGAGGCGAAAGACAAAATTGTAGCTGATATTCAAAAATTTTGGAAGTCAGAAGAAAGGTATAGAAAGTTCCAAAGCGTATATAAGAGAAATATTCTTTTATATTCCATACCAGGAAATGGTAAGACTTGTCTTATCAATCTTATGTGTAAGGAACTTATAGAGAAGTATGATGGAGTTATTATCTGTATTGACACGCATAATGACCTTAGTAACTATACAAAGGTTATGTCAAAGTTCAGACAAGTTGAACCAAATAGAAAAATAATAACCATTATTGAGGATTTTGAAAGGCTAGCAAAGGATGATTACTATTCAGCATTGCTTCTTCAATTACTCGATGGTAACGAACAACTCGATAGTGTTGTTACTATAGCAACAACCAACTATCCAGAAAACCTTGAAAAGCGTTGGACTTGTAGGCCAAGTAGATTCAATCTTATTTTGGAATATAAGAAGCCAAATGCAGAAGTCAGAAGATACTACATGTACAATAAATTGAAAGATGGTGGTGTAGACGTTGATTCTGATGATGTGCAGAAGGATATTGAACGTTACGTTGGTATAACAGAAGGATATACGTTTGACTTTGTGAAGGAATTAATTCAAGGTGTATATGTTGATGATATTCCAGAAGAGCAGATGATTGAGCGTATTGATGCTGCAAGAAAGCGTAATGGAAGATATAACGTAACCGAAGACGATGGCCGAAAGATTGGATTCAATAGTGGTGAAAGGGGTAAGTTATCATCAAATAAGTTAGTTGAATGCGACCCATCATATATTGATGAAGATGATGAAGAATATGAGGAATATGAGGAAGATGATTCCATTGGAGAATTAGATGAATCATGCCAAAATACGTCTATGTGTACAGAAGGTCCAATTGTAAGAGGCTTTAATCCAAGAGCAGATGGTGATATTTGAGAATAAAGACCTGTTTGATGATATTGGTGAATACGATGTTATTTTAATAGGTACAAACATATACTGCAATTTATCTCAAGGGCTTCAAAGGAAAGTTATGCTAAATTATCCATTCGTGCAGGATAAAAATATGTCTACCAAATATGGTGATGAAAAAAAACTTGGTACAATCCTTGAATGCAAGAAAGAAAATAACCCGATATTCGTTTTGATGTATATTAATAGAGGTAACTTTAGGCCAGACATATCTAAGGAATATCTCGACTACGAAGCCCTTGAGAATTCTTTAAAATTAGTTAATATTCTCTATAAAAATAAAAAAATTGCAAGTACAGTGTTAGGAAATAGCCGTTTTGAAGGCTATGGTAATAAGGACAAGATATTAAAAATGATGTCTGACTTTCTACCTGATGTTGATTTAACGGTATATGACTATGAGCAATTAAGTCGTTCTGAGGAGCTAAAGAAAACTAGAGAACGTGAACTAAAAATAAAGGAAACTGATATAGATGCCTACTATGAAGCTGTTAAGCAAAGAAAGATGGAGGCAGACGAAAGGTTTAAAAATAATGGACATGCAAGATATTAGTAATTATGATTATTAGAATTGAAGTAACAGATGATTTATTGAGTGTGATTCCTATTATATTCTTACAAGAGAAATTTAATGGGGATTCCGACCAAAAAACTGTGTTCATAGACACATCGCATATTTTCTCAGTTGGTATGCACCTTCTTGAAGATATGGCTATGGCACTTAACATCTATGATAGAGCCATAAAGGGCACAGAAGATGACCCCGAAGGGAAAGCATTCCCTGAAGAAGACACAGAACGTATGCTATCGCTGCATAAATACGTCACAGACAACATATTTTATATAGAGAGTCTTATTCATCAATATGCCACCAAAGGAGGGCTTACAAAAGGCGTATACAAGTGCAAAGATAATGAATTAATATGGACGCGAGAAACGTAAAAAGTATACTTTTAACATTATTTAACATAAAAAGTTTGCATATGTCGAAAAAAAACAATACCTTTGCAAGCGAAATCGATTACGAACCTACAGCATTGGCTTATACAGATTTCACTAAGCCTATGCCAATCCTTGAAGGAGAGGACGCTGAACGGTTCCTTCGAATAATGGAAGAAAACGAAAGGAAAGCTAAGGAACGCGCAAAGATTCCTATGACGTTGAAAGAAGCTGAAAGTAAGTTATCGTGTAGCAAAATAATTCTACAATTTGAGAAAGATAAAGTAAAAGAATTAGAACAAAAAATAGAAGATTTAGAAAAATATATTAAAAATTTGAATGGTGAAAAATAAAAACTATTTAAATGTTCCTAAGTTCCGTATTAATGATGAACTTAATGGAAACTATGATGTTCGCATCGTAGGTGATGGAATTGAAAGCAAGGTTGTTCCTCTTACAGAAGCAAAGAAAATTGCTGAGAGGATGGAGTTAGACCTTATTGAGTTGAACACAAAGGCTGCTCCGCCAATTATGAAAATTGCATCGTATGAAAAAATGCTCTATGAAATGAAAAAGGCAGCAAAGAAGAACAAGCAGGTTGCAAAGCCTTTGAAGGAGATTCAGCTGTCTGTTAACATTACAGAGCACGATTTACAGACAAAAGCAAATAATGCTAGAAAATTCATCGAAAACGGAAATAAGGTGAAGGCTACTCTTACAATGAAAGGCCGTGAATTGTTAAGAAAGGAAGAAAGTAAACGTTCAATCTTACAGTTCATTGTTATGCTTGAAGATGTTGCGGTGCCAGAATCTCAATTACGCGAAGAAGGAAATAAAACTATTGTTATATTAAAAAAGAAATAATTTAAAAGGAAAAGAATATGGCCATTACACCAAACGTAAAGACTACAAACAACTATTTCGATAGAACTGAAACTCTTGTTAAGTACTATCATGACGTTAACGAATTTAGTGTTATCGATGCTGATAAGGAGAAGGAACTCTTCACTCTTCTTGACGAGGGTAGAGCAAAGCTTAAGTCAGCAAAGGAGGCTGATAATAGAGAACTTGCAGCTAAATACGAAAAAGAGGTGAATAAACTCAGGGATTTCATCATAAATTCCAATCTGAGATTTGTGATTTCTATCGCAAGAATCTACGCATCAAACAATAACATTCTTGATGTTATCAATGAGGGTAATATTGGTCTTATTGAGGCTGTAGACACCTTCGATGTGACTCTCGGTAATAGATTTCAGACTCACGCAGTATATCTCATTAGACAGAAGATTAATCTGTTCAGACAGAATGACGATTTGATTATTAGGAAGAATAACGAGTCTAAGACTTATCACATTATTTCTAATATGACAAATAAGTTCATTCAGAAGTATGATAGAGAGCCGACCAGTGAGGAACTCAAGGATTTTATCAATGAATTCTACCCTAACGCTAAAATCAAGGACTCTGCTGACGTTCTTACTGTTAAGGTTGCTTCCATTGACGAGCCTGTAGACTCTGAGGATGGCGATGCTAACATTGGCAATATCTCTGCCTACAACACTTATAGCGCATCACACAATGACTATGAGGATAAGATGGAGGTTGAGAAGATGAGCGCACTTGTTAACACTCTTATGCGTAATCTTTCTGAAAGGGATAAGACCATTATCAAGATGTATTTCGGTATCGGTCAGAAGTTTAATGCTCCTTGCACGGTATCTGAAATCTCTGACAAGGTAGGTCTTACTAAGGAGCGCGTTAGACAGCTCATTGATAAGATTACTGAGGATATGAGAAATGAGTACAGTGGTAAACTCGATTTACTCTAATAAAAAAAGGGCTGATTAACGTCAGCCCTTTTAGTGTAATTCTTTAGCGATAATTTTACGTATTTTATCTGCTTCCTTTTTCTTAATTTTATATTTAGAACCATTGTCATTTTCAATACCCTTAACCTTCTTTCTCAACTGAGATTGAGCACCTTCTGGTGTGTGGTCAGGATATAGTTTATGAGCAACAGCAGCAGTATTAACCAAGTCGCTATCAATCAATGCATCAAGGTCTGCTGCGTCCTGGTTATTAAGGTTAGGGTTAGTCTCTCTATCTCTCTTGAAGTTGAATTCTCCACGTCTACCATTGGTCAACTTTTTAGCCTTTTTACCAATGTCTCTTGGTTCGTACTTACTCTTTTTCTTTTTAGGATGATTTTTCTTTTCGCCAAAAATATCTTCGTTAATAAATCTATCAATTTCTTCTGAAATTATTCTATTTAAATCCATAATACACATTAATTTATATATAAATATCTAATAATGTTTATTTAACATTTTTTTGCATAGAAAATTTCTTTTTTCCAATTTTTTTTTGTATATTTGCAAAACATAAACGAAAAACTAAAAGATATGAAAGACAGAAAGTATAGTTTCGTGCCTGACTTTACAAATATGGCACTCACAGAAAATGGAGCGATTTCATACGCAACAACTGGTAAGGCAATCACTGACCAGTTCGGTAAGGCTGCAAACTATCGTGGCCGTGACATAAACGCAGTGTTTAAGGAACAGGAGGCTCTTTGGCTTGAAAACCATGAGCAGGCTCTTCGCTTCCCATTCTATCTCAGAATGGTAACACGTAAGGTCAAGGTCAACAATGACAACGTTACCGAGAAGGTTCAGAAGGGTCAGGGTGTGCGTGACGAGTCATTTAAGCGTTTGCTTTGGCTTGCTGCGCATCAGCCAGATACATTCTACAAGAACATTTGGGCACTCCCTATCGTAGGTTCTTGGAAGGACTTGTGGACTCTTATGTTCTACGACATTACTCTTAACCTCAACGTAATCAATCGTGAGGTTATCTTCGACCTTATTAATCAGGGGTTGAAGTGTAATGCTCATATGGAACTTATCAAGAAGTTCATGCCACGTATCAAGTCCAATGGTAAGTGTACTACTGATTGGACTAGAATCACCAATATGTTGGCACGTGAGTACGCAAACTACAATGGCTTGCGTTACGCTGAGTACAACAAACTCAAGACTAGTGGTACAGCCCACGATTTCCAGAAACTTATCTGTAGTGGTAGGTTCAAGGACATCAATTGGAATCTTATCCCTGGTCGTGCATTGAGTAAGCTTGCTTCTCAGAAGTTCTTGGCCAAGCATGAGCTTGAAAAGGCTTATACTGATTGGGTGCTTGCACAGCCTACTGTCAAGTACACAGGCTATGTGTATGAGTTGGCAAAAGAGGTGATGAATACCTCTGGTTGGAATCCTCGCGCAAACAAGATGCCTCTCTTCAAGAAGATTACTATCGACAAGCAGTTTGACGAACTAGTTAAAAAGGCTGTCGAGGATGGTAGCATTCTTGGTAACGTTTGGTGCGCACTTGACACTAGTGGTTCAATGACCTCAAGAGTTGTTGGAGATATTAGCGCATTTGATATTTGTATATCACTTGGCGTGTTCTTCTCAACTATCAATACTGGTGCATTCCACAAGAATGTCATTATGTTTGATAACGTGTCAAGAGTGAAGCAGCTTAAGGGTGGCTTCTGCGATATGATTACAGACATCGTTTCATCTAACACTGCTTGGGGTGGTACAAACTTCCAGAGTGTTATTGACGAGATTGTAAGGGTTCGTAAGCAGAATCCAAACATCCCTCTTGAGGACTTCCCTCAGACATTGCTTGTGGTTAGTGATATGCAGTTCAACCCAGCTGGTCGTAACGTAAACACTAACTATGAGGAAATGAAGAAGAAACTCTATGAGGTGTTCCCAACTGAGTTTGTGGATAGTATGAAATTCATTTGGTGGCAGGTGACTGGTCGCACAAGCGATGTTCCTGCAACACTAGATGATAGTGGCTGCTACTTCTTTAGTGGCTTTGATGGTAGCATTGTTTCTTTGCTTCTTGGCGGAGAAATGGCTGAAAAGGAGGCTATCACCAAGAAACAGCCTACTATGGAGGAAATGATTAACGCAGCCCTTGGTCAAGAAATTCTTTCTTACATTACGGTGTAAGAATGAGGTCTTAGGGTACTGAAAAGGAATGAGCGACATCGTGAGGTGTTGCTCATTTTAAGTTTAATTAACATAAAAAAATTCTTTATTTGGATTTTTTCTTGTATATTTGCATTATGAAACAATTAATACATTATTAATATGATGTTCTTTAAAAAGAAGCATAAGCATAAGAAGAATAAAGGCAAATGCTACAACACAAGTGGATGCATGAAAACCAAAAAACGATTTGGGTTGACTAGTGCAGAAATGGATGGGTTGTTATTGCAAATGATTTGCAAGCCTAAAATACCGATTGAATTTATAACTTAAAAATACAGTAAAATGACTTTATTCGAAGAACTTAATTTTAGAGGGCTAATTGCCAGCACATCAGGTAACGTTACAGAACTTCTTAAAACACCAACAGTATTCTACGTTGGTACTGACCCTACGGCTGACAGCCTTCACCTTGGTCACTTATTGGCTTTCACAACTGCCAAGCTTTTGCAGAAGCACGGTCATAAGCCCATCGTATTGCTTGGTGGCGCAACTGCATTCATTGGCGACCCATCTTTCAAGTCAGAAGAGCGTAAGCTTCTTAGTGCTGAGACTGTTGCTCACAACATTGAGGGTATTCGCAAACAGGTTTCCAAGTTGCTCGATTTCGACTCTAAGGCTGATAACGCTGCAATTATGGTTAACAACTATGATTGGATGAAGGATATGTCTTTCATTGACTTCGCACGTGAGGTTGGTAAGTGTATCACTGTTAACTATATGATGGCTAAGGACTCTGTTAAGAAGCGTCTGGAGCGTGAGGGTAGCGGTATGTCATTCACTGAGTTCACCTATCAGTTGATTCAAGGTAATGACTTCGTGGAACTTTACAAAAAGTTTGGTTGTAAGTTGCAGATTGGTGGTAGCGACCAGTTCGGTAATGGTACTACAGGTACTGAGTTGATTCACAAGATGCTGAAAAAGGACGATGCTTGCGTTCTTACTTGGCCTCTTGTAACCAAGGCTGATGGTACAAAGTTCGGTAAGACCGAGAAGGGCAACATTTGGCTTGATGCTGAAAAGACTTCTCCGTATGAGTTCTATCAGTTCTGGTTGAATCAGAGCGATGCTGATTCTGAGCGTTTCATCAAGTTATTCACTATGATTGAGGTTGATGAAATCAAGAAGCTCATTGAGCAGCATAAGGAGGCTCCAGAAAAGCGTCTGTTGCAGAACACTCTTGCCAAGTATATGACTTGTATGATTCACTCTGAGGAAGAGTATAACAAGGCTGTAGAGGCTTCTGATATTCTCTTTGGTAAGGGAACAATGAAAGACATTGAGAAGCTTGACGAAAAGACGTTCTTGGCTGCAATGAATGGTGTTCCTACAGTTGAGGTTGAGAAGACTCAGTTTGAGAGTGGACTTACAGTTATTGACCTCGCAGCAATGCATGACAAAGTTCCTTCAAAGTCTGAGGCACGTAAACTCATTAAGAGCAACGGATTCTCAATCAATAAGATTAAAGCCACCAGTGAGAAAGAGGCAGTAACATCACCTTATCTTATCAATGGCAAATATCTGTTGTTACAGAGGGGTAAGAAGGATTATACTCTGGTTATAGCAAAATAGTATGGAAACATTGATTTGGGCAACGGCTCTTGTTATATGCTTTGTGACAACGGTTTTCTTGATAACAATATCACCAATTACGGTAAATCTAAAGACTTGGTGTGAAACTAGAAAACACGTGTCTGATAACAAGAAAGAGGTAGAAATGCGTAGGCTTGAGGTTCTTGAAAAAACACCTGAACTTAGGCAATTGATTTTCCACCCCAAAACGCTTGAAAAAGAAGAAAAAACAAGCAATTAACATAATTTAACGTGGAAAATTTGGTTTTTCCACGTTTTTTTATTACCTTTGCGATATGAACCACAAGAAAGTATTTTTAAGGATGCTAAAAGACTTTGGATGCTATCATGGCTTTCTGGAGAACTTTAAAAAGCATAAACGATATGTAGATGAATTCAATAAGGTTGCTGATAAATCACTTGATAATTTTATCAAATTATCATTGAAAAGAACTGAAACAAGGAGATTTGGCAGTTCAACTGAGTTTTATTATTTCATTAATGACGTTTTTGATTGGGGAAAAACAAAGGAGAGGTTTGACTTTTGGTCAAATATTGCTAGAAAAATGAAATGTGCAGGAAGACAAATCCATGATACATCAGAATGTTGCGATGAAATAATTTATAGCCAAGACGAAGTAAAATCATTAAGAAAACTATTATATGGCAAAGAAATTTAAGGAGCTAAATGGGGTTTTATTAACTGAAACTTATACTCCAAGAAACGGAGAATCAAGAATCATAGAGACACGCTATGCTTATAGTTCAAAAGATTATTCATATAAGATTGAAGAAACCGGCGATACAATGTATATGCTTGACTATCACAATAACTATGAATTGGTTGAGTTGGTGGTAAAGAATAAACATATACATCATAATGGTATGGTTTACATTAATGCATGCAAAGCATCTGATGCTGATAAGGTAAAGGATTACATTCCATATGAAAATAACTATAGCGAAACTAAAAAATATACACCATATTTCATTAAAGTACATTCAAGGGGTAGTAGAAGTCATAGCGGCTTGTTTTTTACCACTGAGAAAGAGGCTTTGGAATGGCAGAAGAAATTAAGAGCTGGTGAATGCTTTATTTCTCTTAAGCCAAACGATATTGTATACCTTGTCATTAATAACAAAGACATTATTGATGCACGTGTTGTTAAAGCAATAGCCACTAAAAAAAGCGACACCAGCGAATGGTTTGAAAAAACTCAGTTTGAGATTCATTTGGATGGATTAGGTTTTGTGTTTTTAGATAGTCTCAGATTTGAGGACAAAGCATCTGATATGTTAGACACAGCATATTATACATACAACTTGGATGGCTTGAAAAATAATGGCTATGAATATGGTTCAACTGTTAAGCTCTTTATGACTAGGGCTGATGCTGAGAAATCAATTTCTGATTCAATAAAGAGAAAGCAGAAGTCCGCAACCGTTAAATATCTCAAGTCTATAGAGAACCACGATGGTAAGCCCATTTCGTTCAGTGATAAGAATGGAAAACAGTTGCATTATGGCGATAGAGTAGCATATGCAGTATCAATGGGTAGTTATGCTCCTTTCATTTCATTTGGAATTGTAAAGGGTGAGAGTAAGACAAGGGTTAGCATTGTTGACGAAACAGAAAAAGACTACGATGGTAACTTGGAAAAGCATTCAGTATTGCCTGGTAGTATTTTGCTGATTAAGGAAGCAGAATTTAACACAACTAGCGGATATTCATTTGTAAAGGCTAAATAATATGGAAGTATTACTTGAAAAAACTTGGTATTTGATTGTTTTTCTTGGAGAGATAGTTGTAATACTTTTGATAGTTGATTCAATTATGAGCATTCTTGGTAGTATGCTTGGCTTCTCTTGGAAAAAGGTACTGATGTGGGCTGCTGCCGTATTTGGTATTCTTTGGCTGCGTGATTTCATTAAGAAACACAAAGAAAAGGCAAAACAAGAAATCATCCAGGATTTGACAGAAGACGATTTTGAAACACTTAACGAAGAAAAATGAGACATATAACTTGCAAAAAATGTGGTGCAGCTATTGAATTTGAAAAATATACCCATATTGATTCTGTTGGTTCTTTAACCTCTCCTTATATTGTCTGCAAATCTTGCGGAGAATATAATTATGAATTTGACAATATTAAGTCACAAACAGTAGTAGCAAAGGAAACAATAATTTAAAGAATATATGATTATAGGTAGAAATGAGCCTCTTGATTACAAGAGCATTTTTGAGACCATTGTAAACGTAATGGACGAATATCTTACTAATTGTAAGATTAAGGCAATGGTATTAGGTTTGAGTGGCGGACTCGATTCAACAGTATGTGCTGCAATTTGCAGACGAGTATCTGATGACACTGGTATTCCTTTCTATGGAATTAGTTTGCCTTGCTCAACAAACAAGGAAGATGAAGTAAGTTCCGCGTCTTTGGCAGGAAGTGAGTTCTGCAATACGTTTATTGAAGGCAACATACAAGAGACGTTTGAGGCTATTGAAAAGGCATGTGATGCCATTTCTACTCTTCCGAGCACGAAAATATCTCAGGGCAACATCAAGGCGCGTCTGCGTATGATTACCTTGTACGACATCGCTTCCAAGATGGGAGGTATCGTAATTGATACCGACAACCTCACAGAACATTATCTTGGCTTTTTCACTGTTAATGGTGACGTTGCTGATTTGAATCCAATTGGCAACCTATGGAAGACTGAGGTATATGGCTTGGCTGAGTATCTGTATAAGGAAGTGTTCAAGGATTCTAAAGCTTTAAAGGCAGCAATTGAGATTACTCCTACTGATGGTAATGGGGTGTCAGGTTCAGACCTTGACCAGATTATGCCTGGTGGAACTTACACTGACGTTGATGCTATTTTGATGCCTTGGGTTACACTTAGCGACACAATCAAGGAGCAGTACATCAAGAATGGCTTCGAGTTCGAGCGTGGCACAATCTTCTTGAAGCTGTGCGAGAAGTATGGTAAGGATAACGTTGTGAGGGTTATTAAGCGTTCTGTAGCCTCAGAATTCAAGAGATTGCCCCATCCTATACCGATTGACGTGTTCAGGGGTCAAATAGTAAAGAAATTGATGATAGAATAACATTTTTTTGAAAAAAAGTTGGGAATAAATTTTTTATTTCCAATTTTTTTTGTATATTTGCAATGTGTTAAAAAAAATTAAAATGAAAAAGGATGAATTAAAAACACTTATAAGGGGAGGAACAAGAAAGAATGAAACTCTACCACTTACTGATTTAGCAGCTCTTAAAGCAGTAGCAAAGGTTTCTCTAGAAATTGATAGAGACACTAATGATTATTTTTATAAGATAGATATTAATGATTTGGTAGATAAGGAAATAGACCCTAAAATCCTTAGTGAAAATGGATGGGAATTATCTTTAGATGAAGAATATATACACTTATTTTTATAATTCAAATTAATTAATTAATTTTTAAACACAATGGTTAATGTAAATGTTATTGGACGTCTGGGTGCAGACGCAGAGTTAATTGACGGCAAAAACGGCAAATTTATTTCTTTCAGATTAGCAACTGATGACAGAAAGAACAATGAGAAAGTAACTAGTTGGTTTAGAGTTACATTGAATGGCGATAGAGCAACAAAGTTAGTAGAGTATTTAACAAAGGGAAAACTTGTTAATGTTATTGGAACCGAGACTGTAGGCACATATCAAGCAAAGGATGGTACTACACAGATTTCAAGAGACATTAGTGCTAGTAATATTGAATTTGTTTCTGTTGGTAGTGGTTCAACAGCTTCAGATACAGCAACGAGTGAAACACATTCTGTTACCACTGGTGACTTCAAGAAAGATGCTATAGTTACAACAGCAGTTAAAGAAGATGCAGGGGATGATTTACCGTTCTAATGGATTTTAGAATGTGGGCAACCACTTATTTTATAAATTGAAGCAGTCAGAAATGG
>Ga0247608_10004228_pt1 | contig 16220 bp, 9 predicted proteins | sample 176DNAGHGlowgp2_FD_193490 | JGI IMG/M metagenome (GOLD analysis project Ga0247608, IMG submission 193490) | Sheep rumen microbial communities from Palmerston North, Manawatu-Wanganui, New Zealand - 1766 DNA GHGlow gp2 | ecosystem: Host-associated > Mammals > Digestive system > Stomach > Rumen ... | reverse complement strand
TTGAACTATATTCGCTGCCGTCCGAGCTTATGCTCACGCGGTAGAGATACAGACCAGTATTCAGGCGTCGACCTTCGTTCGTCGAAAGATTCCAGTCAAGGGTGTATACCTGGTCTGTCGGCACCCTGTTTTCACTATGAGACCACAGATGTCTTCCTGATGTGTCAAAGATGTCCAGCTTGACGTCCATCTCGCTCGCTGTGCGGTCGTGGACAATGCGGAAACTGGTTGTTGTCTTTGCCGGGTTTGGCGAGCACTCCACACTAATCAGTTTCGGCTCCAGTCCTTTCACCACGTTGAAGGTCAGCTCTGCTGTCGACGAGTTGCTCAGCACGTCCCATGCGCGGAACAGCAGTTTGTGCTGTCCGTACGTCAGTGAGGGAATGCTAAATCCCACCTGTCCTTTGGTATAACTGCCGAAGTCGTACTGGAAGTAGCTGTTCAGGTTGTATGTCGAGGCCATCTGTCCGTCGATGATGAGCTGCAAGTCGTGGCCAATGCCGCTCCCAGAGGCGTTGATGCCGTCCTCATCGTTCAGCGTGGCAAAGAAGTATGGCGTCTGGTTGACCGCATCGCCGTTCGAGAACGACTCGCTGTTCAGGTAGCAGTAGATGCTGGGCCCCGTCGTGCTGCCCGTCTCGCTGGCTTTTCCGTTAAGCACCAGACTGCCCGAGCGCCCACTTGCCTTGCTGCTGTTGTTGCTGTCTAAAGCATAGACGTTGATGAGTGCGTTATCGTCAGAGTAGCTGATGTCTTTGGGCACGGCAAAGGTAAACGAGAAGAGACCCTCCTTCACCTGGTTGCTGCCGCTGAAGAGCGTGTTGATGCGGTCGTAGTAGACGAAAGGCGTCTGGGCACCCTCGTCCGTCGTGTTGTTCAGTCGACAGACAATCTCCTCCACTACGTCGCGCACTACAGCACTCATTGTACCGTTGAACGACTGGTCCGTGTCGCCTTCGCTGTTCAGGATGCGTCCTGCCACCTTCGCTGCAGAGCCAGCCTTCAGCTTTACCACTGCACCGTCGGTCAGCGGTGTGTCGTTGATAGACTCTATCTTCAGCTGTTTGGTGGGCATTGCCAGTCGTATGGCAGGGTCGCCCAGCAGTGAGTATTGCAGTCGGTTGGTGCTTTGGTCGGTAGCACGTATGGGGTTGCCTTTGCTGTCGTAGCCCAGTATGACTCCCGGACTGATTAAGTCGTTCTTTGCCCGTCGTGCCGCCTCGCCAATAGGCATCGCCTCGCCGCTCTCGTCCTTGCTCAGCACATGGTTGGTGAAAGCCAGGTTCATCAGTCTGTTTTGCGACTGGTAGACGGTACGCGTGGTGCCGTAGAAAGCTATGGCGCCACCTTTATTGTTGAAGAGTGCCGTCTCGCCGATGTTCTCTTCCTGTCCGTCAAAGGGCATGATGTCGCACGAGGCAGTGACCCATAGCGGCAGCCGTAGCGAGGTGGGTTCCGCAAAGTCGTTGAGTCGCAGCACGTACTCATGCGAGAAGGCTTCCGGTGCGCCGTGTCCGGAGTAGTTCATGACCAATGCCCCTTGCTGCATCTGCTGTTTGATGAGACGCGTTACGTCAGGATAGCTGTTGCCCGTCGACGAGCTGACACGGTTGTAAGCATCCCACATAATGCGCTTCACCACCATATTGGGGTAGCGGTTTTCTATCAGTCTGCCTATCGAGTCGGCGTCAGCCATGTGGACGTTGTTGTTGCCGTCGTCGCCCATCACGCAGAACGTGTTCTGCCAGGCGCCAGCCTGTTCGTCGCCGGCGTAGCTGACTATTTTGTCAACGACAATGGCCGCATCGTTGGCGTCGCGGGCAGGTATGCGTCCTACGGCAGCGTCGGCCTGGTCTTTGCTTACCATGTTGCCGCCCTCACCGTCGTCCAGCATGCAGAAGTAGTCGTCGCTCACGTAGCAGTGCGTCTGGCTATACGAGTTCTCGCTCTCGTAGCAGAGCAGGAAGTCGTCCGGCGAGAAGTTCTTCCACGATGAAGACACCATGCGGTTGTCCCATGCGCAGTCGCCCAGCAACAGCAGATAGCGGGGCATGTCGTCGTCGCTCTCCGCACGGTCGTAGAGCATCTTCATATAGCGGCGGTAGGCGTTGGCGTCGGGTGTACCGCTGGAGAACTCGTTGAACAGCTCGTCAGCGGGTACGATGTTGACGCGCAGGGCGTCCTGCTGCTCGTGGAACGTCTTCAGCCGTTCTGCCTGTGCCCGCAACTTCTGTGACGTTGGAATGATAATAATCATGTCGGCAGCTTTGTCGGCATGGTGGTTCTGATTGGTAATGTTATAGACATATTCCGGAACGGGGAATGTCTGTTCGCCGCTCGGAGCACCATTGGGCTCGGCGGTATAGGTTGATATATAGTCCAGTCGTACGTTGGGTACATTGGCATCGGGGGTCAGTGTTACCTCGTTCTCTGCCTGCAGATTGCTGACGCTATAGGTGGCTTCTGCCGTACGCATCTTCTCGTAGCTGCCTACCTGTGGTATGTTAATCTTGCCCAGTTCTGTGCCGTTCAGCGCTACCTTGACAGAACCGCCAGTGCCCAGACCCGACACCGCAACGGTCAGTCGCCCTTTGGCTGAAGCTCCCGTTGCTGCGATGCTGTACTTGTAACTCTTGTCTGAATACAGCAGTTGACTGTCGTATAGGTTGCGCCCGCCGCTGTACCATGCGTAGTCATCTACCTCGTAGAGTCTGCAGTAGTCGTCGGCCATCGGGTAGCACCCCGCCACGAAGTCATCCCATTCCACCGTCTCTGCCTCCTTGTCGTTTTCTGTCAGGAAGTAGTAGCCGTAGTTGGAGTAAGGGTTGCGTATGCGTTTGTACGTGTCGTTCCATGTCACAGGTCCCACACCGTAGAACAGGCGCTTGCCGTTCACCGTACATGTCGGCACCTCTTCCAGGTCGTCCGTCTCCTGCAGGTATTCGCCCGTCAGCCGCTCGGGTTGCATAGCACCGCCATAGCCGTATATCTTCACTTTATTAATGTCTGTGAAGCCCGCCCGGCGAACCAAGTCGTTTGTCAACTGGTAGATGCCGCTCTGCGGAATGCGTATCTTCGCCCATTGTCCTGAGGCCAGCACACTCTTTGCGGCATAGCGCTCGCCTTCAGCCCTCCGGCTTCTCTTAACTCCCTTAACTCCCTTAACTTCTTTAACTTCTTTAACTTCTTTATCTCCCTTAACCTTCAGCATGAAGCTCACCAACTTCTGGTAGCGTCCTTCACGATAAACCAGCGGCACAAAGCCAATGTGCAGCGTACCCTTCTTGCGCGATACGCTGATGGTCTGCTCCACCTGGGGCAAGGCAGCCAGCGGTCTGTCGCCCGACACCTGCTTATAGCGCTCGATGTCTGCTGCCGACATGTCGATAAATTCCGGATACTCAATGCTTACCACGTAGGTGGAGTCGGCATAGTTTGCATCCAGCGGAATGGCGTGGTGAAAGAAGGGTAACAATGTGTCTATCCTAACCTCCTGAGCGGTCAGGTTGAAGAAAGACCCACCCCCTGACCCCTCCCCGCGGGAGGGTAGTGCAGACACAATGAGGGCGAGCAACAGCATAGCTTGTCTCATCGTTTTCAGCAGGTGTTGTCCTATCTTCATATTTTTTTCTTATTTCGTTGTTTTTATTGTAATCCGTGCTGTCTGCGGTTGTAAGCTCCCCTCCCAGCCGGGAGGGGTTGGGGGTGGGTTACTTACAGTTAAACTCCAATACTTTTCTGTCTTCCAGCCACCCTTCCAGGTGGTCGTCAATCTTTACAGGTCCTACACCTACTGGAGTACCCGTATAGAGCAGGTCGCCCGTCTTCAGTGTAAAGAACTTCGAGATGTAGCTCACCAGTTCGTCAATCTTGTAGAGCATGTCGCTCGTGCAGCCCTCCTGTACCGTCTGTCCGTTGATGTCCAGATGGAAGTGCAGTGCCTGCACGTCGAGGAACTTCTCCTTCTCCACCCACTCGCCAATCGCTGCCGAGCCGTCGAAACCCTTGCAGATTTCCCAGGGCTGTCCCTTCGCTCTGGCTTCGCGCTGCAGGTCGCGTGCGGTGAAGTCGATGCCTACTGTGACAGCATCATAGTAGCGGTGGGCAAAGCGTTCGGGAATGCTTTTGCCCAACCGGCAGATGCGTATCACCAACTCCGTCTCGTAGTCCACCTGTTCAGACCAGTCGGGAATGAAGAAGGGTTTGTGGTCCTTCAGCAGTGCCGAGTCTGCTTTGGTGAAGATGACGGGCTTCTCCGGTTTATATAACGCACCATCCAGCTCTTTATTGTGCTGGATATAATTCATGCCTACTGCAAATATCTTCATACGTCAATCATTTTTTTAATACGCGGCAAAGTTACTGCATCTTTGTGGTTGGAGCAAAAAAAACTAGGAATTTCTTTTGTGGTTATAGAAATTCTTCGTACATTTGCACGCACTAATGGTAATTAAAAACTAAAACAAACTCTTATGAAACTAAAAAATTTACTTATGAAAGCGCTCTTCGTAGCCTTTGGGCTGTGCGTAGGGCAGAGTGTGTGGGCAGAAACAACTGTCGGTAATGCAGACAATACTTCTAATTGGTGGAGTGCATTTTCTAATGATTACACACTTGCAGACAATCAGAAACTGTATTTAGAGTTTACCAATTATACCAGTGATTATGTTGCTGGAACATGGAAGGATTGGTTTAACTGGGTCATCATCGTAAAAAATGATCAGGACGGACACAGTTCCACCGATAATTCCAATTATGCTGAATATTTTGGTATGAATTCTGCGAATAATAGCTGGGGTGCCCGCAGTGTAGCTGAAAACCTCTATTGCCAAAATTATGTTTGGAATGAAGCAAATCAAAAGAGAATGAATGGCGCCAATGTAAAGATGACCATTACCCGTGAGAACGGACGTGTAAGCATCTATGCCCTGATGAGTAACACTACTCAAGAGGGTACAGAAACATCGCCTACGCTTAAGTCCTGGTCAGAGAGCACGTTCTTTGATTTGCCTGCTGAGGCCGCTTCTCAGAATATCCGTGTTTTCCTTACTGTCGAAAAGGCTCATATCGTTATTGATAACTCCAAGACCGCAACAACAGCAACCACTGCTGGCTATTATACCGTTGGTACTGCAGCGAAAGATGCGCTGTTCTTCTCTGCTTTCTCAGACTATTATTCTGTTCCTGCTGGCCAGACAATGAAGCTCCATTTTAAGAATTACTCATTAAAGGGTGGAAACTACCAAAATTGGATAGCAGTATTGACTAACAACAAAAAGCGTACTGAAACTGGATATAGTGAATATCTTGTGCTTCGTAATGATAATGCTGGTTGGGGAACAAAGTATGGTGCAGGTGCTCTGACGAGTAATTTTGCATGGGATTACGATCCGAAAGGATCGACTACCGATGGAGAGAAATTCCGTGACGAAATGGATGGCTCTGATGTCGTTATGTCTGTTGCTCGTTCGGGCGCAACTTTCACCGTTTATGCTGATATAACAGCCAGCGATGGAACTACAAAGCGTTTTGAACAGTTCGTTGGCACATGCGATGCTAACGAAGAGCTTTATTTCTTCCTGACAACTGAGCTTGGTTATCTTTCCATTCAGTCCCTCGAAACAAAGGCTGTTACTGCCGCTGGTTGGGCAACCTACTGCAGCCCGTACGCTCTTGACTTAGAGCATGCTACAGGCTTGACAGATGCATACATCGTTACTGGCGGCGAAAATGGCGTGCTGACTAAGACGTCAGTGAAGGGCGGCACAGTGCCTGCTAACACGGGTCTGCTGCTGAAGGCTGACGAAGGTACGGTGACGATGCCTATTGTTGGCGCCAGCGCTACCGATGTTTCTGCCAGCAAGCTGATTGGTAAGACTGCGGCTTACAACCTCGCTGCCAATGCTGGTTACGTACTGATGGCAACAGGTTCTAAAGGTCTTGGCTTCTACAAGAATGCCAATGCTTTCACGGTAGGTGCCAACACCGCTTATCTGCCTGCCAACTTTGCTGGCGGCGAAAGTGCCCGTGAGTTCTTCAGCCTGGACGACGATGCTACTGCTATCAGGGAAGCTAAGAGCCAACAGCCAATGGCTAATGGCCTGTTCTTCGACTTGCAGGGTCGCAAGGTCGCTCAACCTCAGAAGGGCCTCTATATCGTGAATGGCAAAAAGGTCGTGATGAAGTAAATATAAATACAACCATGGCAACCCGCACAACTCTTCATGTTGTTACATGTTGTTTTAGTTGTCTAAGTTGTCGTTTAAAATAGATAAAAACAATGAAAAAGTTATATGAGATTCCCGCTGTGCAGGTTGTCGCACTGCAAACAGCACAGCTAATGGCCGCCTCGCCAGGCTTTGGTGGCACCACGGATGAGACGGGTGGAAACCTCTCTCGCGAATTTGACATAGAAGACGATACTGAACTGCTTGACGACGACACCGTCTTAGACATTTAGTCGACTTCTCCCTACGATACGAAGGCCGCAGATTAACGTACTAATCTGTGGTCTTCTTTGTTTGTACAACCACAAATTTCGTGGATTATGGTGGCGCGAACAAAAAAATACGGCAATTTCTTTTGTAGTTATAGAAATTCTTCGTACATTTGCACCCGAAGTCCGTGAAAAGGATTCATGGACGATGCTCAATTCCAGATCGAACTACCACCTCGTTACGGAGTTTTTAAGAGCAAACCACAAGGCGTTGAAGCTATGCACCATCGTGTGCAGGCTTCTATGTATGCTTTGTGTAGGTTGTGGTAGACCTGATCTGGAGTACGGAGAGGTCTGCACTTTTTTCATGTCCGTACCTTTCTGTCCGCTGGTTGATTTTGTGTTAACAAACTATTGTAATTAAAAACTTTAAAACGTATGAAACTAAAACATTTACTTATGAAAACGCTCTTCGTGGCAGTTGGGCTGTGCGTAGGGCAGAGTGTGTGGGCAGACACATCTGTAGTTGGTGCTGTTGATAATTCAGACAGCAAATACTATGTAGATGGTGAAGGCCATTCTAAGCGATACTCAGTTGATAATAATCAGAAAATTAGCATCGAGTTTACTGTTTCGACTGCTACTGATGAACAACTTGGCGCAGCTACGTGGAATCCGTGGTTCGCATGGGCTGTAAACTTTTGGGATGGCACGTTGAATGCCATTACTGTGGAGGCGAGAGACTATGGATGGGAGGCTGGCACAGAAAAAAATCGTTGGACAGCTGATTGGGCAAAGTATTGGGCGCAGAATTATCCATCAGGTTGGGATACAGGTACTGCTTTCAGAGATATAATCCAAGGTGCGACAGTTGTTACAACAGTTGAGCGTAGAGGAACTTACGTGTTCCTTACATATGATATAACAACAACGGGTGGGAAAAAATACCGTCAGTATGTTGCTAAAGAGTATGGTAATGGAACAACAATTTGGTTTGACTTGATAGTTCAGCATGCTCATATAACAATTGATAATGAGAAGACAGTAACTACAGCTGCACATCAGGTTACAGGTACATTGATTGGTAACTATAACAGATGCACGACTTTTTCTGATGCTGTAAATGCTTTACGTCAGAACTTTATAATTGCACCAAACAGTTCCTTAAGTCTTAGATTTAAGAACTATTCTGCTGGCTTATATACATGGCAGAGTTGGATGTTTGAAATGCTTTATAATGAGAAATACTGTAATATGGTTGCTGGAAATAACGATCAGTGGGGTGAATTGAGGAATGGAGCTGGAACTTTCGCAAACACAAATTGGCCTACAGACATTTTGACTCAAATGGAGGGAGCAACTGTTGATTTAACAATAACTCGTAGTGGTGCAAATGTTGTTGTGAATGCTGTACATACTCCTATCAGTGGAGATCCTTTTACTTTAAATTATAGTTTTAATTCTGCTGAGGCGAATTTCGCCACTTCAGATGTAGAGTTTCATCTTGTGTCTGATCATGGTTACCTCGACCTGTTGCCCGTCACCAAGGATATCTCCTCCTTTGGTTGGGCAACATTCAGCAGCGACTATGCTCTTGATTTCTCAAAGGCAACAACAGGCTTAGAAGCATACATGATTACTGGTCATGAAGGTAATGTTGTTAAAAAGAGTCAAGTAACAGGGACTGTTCCTGCTGGTACAGGCTTGCTCTTGAAGGGTGATGCAGGAAGCTATAATATTCCTATTGTTGGCAGCAGCACAACAGATGTTTCTGCAAACTTGATGAAAGCAGGTACTGGAGCTGCTATAAGTGCTGAAGGTAGCAAGACAAAGTATGTTCTTGGTGTAAGTGATAATGGTACAGCAGGTGATACATCAGATGATTTTGCTGAGTTCCAGAAGATTACCGAAACTTCTGCAACAGTAGCTAAGGGTAAGGCTTATCTCCAATTCAATGAAGTGATTTCTGCTCGTTCTTTGTATTTTGAAGACGAAGTCACAGGTATTGCTAACGTTGAGGCTGCTGCAGAAACTAAGGCAAATGAAGGCAAGTTTATCGACAATGGCAAGTTGGTTATCGTGAAGAATGGTGTGAAGTATAACGTAGCTGGAGCAAAGTTATATTAAACAAAAAAGTAAACATTTAATATCAGATATTTAGTATGAAAAAGACATATATGATTCCTACCATGCAGGTAGTTAAGATACAAATAGCGCAAATGTTGGCTGGAAGCCCACAGTTAAATGGCACATACGAGGGAGGAACTGTTCTTTCTCGTCAATATGATTGGGACGACGAAGAATAACGAATAACAGAATTATGTTTTTAGTTACCAGTGGAGGCCTGGGAAGGTGGTAAGCTGGATATGTTATTAGACAATAAATATTAGTAAATTTTTTAAGCAGGCGAGGCACCGTGATGGTGGCTCGCCTGTAATTATTCTTGATGGTCGACTAAGAATCGTGAGAATAATTTGGAGTTTCAAATCTTTTTCGCTACTTTTGCAGTTTGTTATGACAGACCAGTATGAAGGCACCAACTAAACATAATAGACTACGTCGCATGGAGAAGCATGACTATACTTTGCCGTGCATTTATCTGATTACTGTGACGACAGAAGGACGAAAGCACCTCCTGGGTTCGCTTGTGGGCGATAGTGCCAGTACGGCTGCGATAGAGCCAACGGATTTGGGTGTATATGTTGTTGAGGCTTTTCGAAAGACTGCTGCGGAGACGACGAAGAAGACGGGATGCCGTGTTCAGGTGCTACATTACCAACTGATGCCCGACCATTTCCATGGCATTCTCTTTGTTCGCGACACTTTGCCTTCTGATTATGCGTTAGGAAAGATCGTAGCAGCGTGGAAGAGTAGGTGCTCTCACGCTTATTGGGACGCTTCTTCGTCATGTTCTCAGAACTTTAGTGTTGAGAAAACGCCCCTCTTCTCCTCGGGTTTTAATGACCGCATCTTGTTTCGTAAAGGACAGCTGCAGACGTGGATCAAGTATCTGAATGACAATCCTCGTCGGCTGTGGCTAAAGATGCACTTTCCTAATCGACTGCGTAAGGTGTATAACTTCAGGGTAGGCGAGAAAGGGCATGATTATACTGCTGTTGGCAATACGTTTCTTGTAACTTTCCCGGAGCGCCTCCAGGTTCGCTGCCACCGCAACCTGACGGAGCAGGAGATTCAAGCGGAGGTGGATAGGTATATGGCCGAGGCACGGCGAGGTACGGTGCTGGTGTCGCCTTTTATCTCGCCAGCCGAGAAGGCTATTTATAATGCTTGCTATGAGGAGAAACTGCCCATGATTCATATCGTTAATCGTGGGTTGGACGGAAGGTTTGTGTATCCGTCTGGGAGGGATCTGGCTGGCTGCTCCGAAGGCTTCTTGTTGGTGCTGGCTCCTTTTGCAGACTATAGTGCAGAAACGAGCGCCGCTCGTATTACGAGGGCGCAGTGCCTGAATATGAATGACTTTGCTGCGGATTTGGCTAACGTCGCACTGAAGTGCGACGAACGGGAAGTTTCTTCGTCATGTTCTCAGAACTTTAGTGTTGAGAAAACGCTCCTCTTTTCCTCGGGTTTTAATGAGTGAAAAAAATAGAGCAAAAATTGACTTAAAAAGAGAGAAAAAGAAGGGAAAAAAAGAAAATTTCCCCCCATACCCCCTATATAAGAAAATAAAGGGTAAGTAAAAAATAGCAGAAAACGCGTGCGTGTTTAAAGAAAAAAAAGAAATGAAATCGGGGTTGCGTTTTATGGTTGATAAGGACTACGAGACAGGCTGATACAGAACTGGGATAGGCTAATACAGAACTGGGACAGGCTGATACGGAGCGGCGGTTTTGAGAATTGCATTTTTCGTGCGTCGGAGGCGTGAAATTTATGGGAAAATGCTTCGCTATTTCAAGAAAATTTTGTAACTTTGCATTTGCTTTGCAAGGGATGAAGATAACCATAGCCATCAAGAGAATGCTTGGGCTGCTGACAGCGTTGCTGATGCTGGCGGTGGCCTATGGACAGCAGACGGAGTCGCGCTGTCCTCTGTTGCAGGGCGTCCCCCTGGAGGGGCCGCTGGACAGCGTGCGCACCCAGTTGCAGGCTGCTGACTGGACAGAGTGGGGACAGTCGGACGATGGCGAGGACTACTACTTCCGCGGCAAGTTCTATGGCATCCGCGCCAAACTGCTGGTCAGCATCAATGCTTCCAATAAGTTGCTGACTTCCGCCTACGTCTCTGTGGGGCCTTACAGCACGAAGGCTATGCTGGAACGCAACCTGAAGTATTTCCTCTACAAACTCAAGCAGGAACATGGCGAACTGGTGGAGCGCGACGGCAGCTGGGTGTATATGGACGACTTCGCCAGCGTGAAGGTCTCTCTGGTTGACAACGGAAGTGGTTCGCGCGACATCCGTGTGTTCTATCTGCCCATGGGGGCCTACTACAAGGACGCTATCTGCATGGGACTGCACGGCCCCGTGCAGGAGGTAGTAACGGAGAATGCGGTCAGCGAGGACCAGTTTATGCGCTTCTCGGAAGACGGACAGTGGGAGCACCCCGACCTGACAAAGCGCCAGTACGACCGCTATGGCTATCTGCGCCAGGCGGAGATGACGGAGGTGGAGGGGCACAGCAACGTCAGCTACGAGTACGACAGCCACTACCGACTGGTGCGCCGCACGCTGACCAACGAGGCCGACAGCATCCGCTACATCCACGAATACACGTACAACGAGCGCGACGAGGTGGCATCGCAGAGCCAGAAGGTGTTTAAGAATGACGAGTGCGTGCTGACACTGAATATGCGCAACAACTACCTGACACGTGACGATCAGGGCAACTGGACCAGCAACTCGCTATCCCTGTCGTACTGGGAGAAGGGCAGTCAGAGTCAGCAGACCACCGTGCTGCAGAAACGTACACTGGCATATTGGGAAGAATGAAAAATCGAGAGATAAAAGTTGTGGCCTTTGATGCCGACGACACGCTATGGGACTGTCAGACGTGGTTTGACAAGGTGGAACAGGAGTGCTGTGAACTGCTGAAGCCGTGGGCAACAGCCCGCGAAGTCAGCGAGGGACTGTTTGCCACGGAGCGTAAGAACCTGTCGCTGACGGGCTATGGCACCAAGGCCTTCACGCTGTCGCTCATCGAGAATGCCGTGCGCGTCAGTCACGAACAACTGACGGGCGACATCGTCATGCGACTGATAGAACTGGGACAGCAGTTGCTGCGCTTCCCGACGACACCCCTGCCCGAGGTGGAAGAGACGCTGCGCAAGTTGGCAGAGCGCCGCCAGTATCGGCTGGTGGTATTCACCAAGGGCGAGCTGATGGACCAGGAGTCGAAGTTGCAGCGGTCAGGGTTGGAACAGTACTTCTCGTATGTGGAAACGGTGTCCAACAAGACCGAGCGCGAATACCGCCAGCTCTGCGAGAACCTGGACGTGGCACCCGAGCAGACACTGATGGTCGGCAACTCGTTCCGCTCAGACATTGCCCCCGCCCTGGCAGCAGGGGCCTGGACGGCGCACATCCCCTACCATGTGGTGTGGGAATTAGAGAAGAGCGAGGAGTTCCCCCACGAGCGTCTGCGGAAAATCACCCACTTCTCCGAGCTGCTGGAAATCTTGTGCTGAGCGCCACGTAGCAGCAGCCGATGATGATATAGATAAGGAGTAGTTGGATGGCACTGAGACGGATGCCCTCGATGCTGCTCAAGGGTAGCTGCGCCACCCATCCGAGGGCATGGTTCATGGCGCTTGTCAGCCAGACGAGTAGGGCGGTCAGTGTACCGGCTGCCCACGACCACCAACTGAATGCGAGGCACAGCAGGGTGAAGCAGAGTATGAACCAGGCTAACGGAATGACGATGAAATTGCTCAGCAGGAACCACGTGCTGAAGCGGCCGAAGTGGTAGGCAACGAGTGGTGCCGTACCTATCTGTGCCGCCACAGAGACGGTCACCAAACCCCATGCGGTCGACAGCCAGCGGTGCCGTTGCTGTACGTCGGCAGCTATCAGACCATTGATGAGCGGGTGGATGAGCAATATGCTGAGTACTGCCGTGAACGACAGTTGAAAACCGAGGTCGTACAAGGATAGCGGATTGACCACCAGCAAGACGACAGCCACAAAAGCCAGTGTGTTGACGGACATGCGTTCGCGGTAGCCTAACGACAGCAAGGCATAGATGCTAATCATGAAGGCAGAGCGCACCACGCTGGTGGGCAGTCCTGCCAATAGGGCGAAGGCCCATATAGCGAGTACCGTGATGCTCTGCGTCACGATGTGATAGCGGTGCCACCCGATGACGAGGGTGACAATGCTGTAGATGATCATCAGGTGCAGACCGCTCAGTGCCAGTATGTGCGAGGCTCCCACCCGCGAAAAGGTGTCCTTGAGGTCTTTGCTTAGCGCCGTCTTGTCGCCTAACGCCATAGCGGCAATCACGCCGTAGGCATCGTCGTCTATAGACTGTTGCTGAAAATGGAAAAGCAGCTGGTGGCGCCACATAAGGAAGCGCAACCGCAATCGGTCCGTCATGGATAATGCCTGCAGACTCACCGCCTGCCCTTGCCACTGATGGCTGTTGGCATACAGCTCACCGGTGAATCCGTGACACTGCATATATTGCCGGTAGTCGAAGGAACCCTGCTTCTGATGGCGAATCTTGTTGATGCGCGTATGAACAACGAGTCCTTGCCCTATCTCGATGCGCTCACTATTGTTGTCGCGGTGGATGCTACAGCGCAGCTTATGCTGACCGTCGGCTGTCAGTGCGTCGAACACCACCGTCTTCTTCTTGACCTTCACCTCGCTGACGACGACCAACTGTGTCGATAGCGTCTTCTCTGGCCATTCCACATGGAGCGCCTGTCGCTGTCGGCTGCCTAACGCCACGCCGAGCAAGAGCACGGCCGCTAATATCCCTACCGTCTGCAGACGAGGGTAGCGCCCTACCATGCAGGTAGCTATGACCACTATTACCAGCATTGCCAAAGCCATCAGCCAATCATTTATCCATTGGCTCGTCGTTATCCCTGCTATCATACATGCTGCCAGCGGCAGTAGTGGCGCGTGAATCTTCATTGATTTTCTGGTTAAGGTTACTAAAATCTGATGCAAAGGTAAGCATTTTTTACGAGACAATGAAATTGCAAGCCTGAAAAGTTGTTCTGTCTTCAGTCACTTCCAATTTTATTTCTTCCTTTTCCTTTGTTGTTTCAAGAATAATAATTTTTAGGCCGTTTCTTGCGTGAGGAACGGGAATTTTTTGTAACTTTGCAGAAAGTTTGTAAGATGGACGAGAAAGAGCTATATATCAACTTCGACGAGTACATCCGCCAAGGTGAACCCGAGAAGCGCGAGCGTGCAGAAGCATGGCGCGTGGCTATTGGTTTGCAGGCTGTCGATGGACTGAAGACATCTGAATATCTGCAGGAGACAGCACGCAGGAATATCGAGGGCGAGATTACCATCGACGAGGCGCGTGAACTGGTGAAGCAGTATTATGTCAAGAAGACAGCCCATGACGAAGGCGACGAAGACAAGGAAGAGGCAGACCGTGTATCGAGTAACATCTCCAAACTCTTGCAGACGGATGCTTTTACCTATAGCGTAGCTGGGCTGGCCGCTATTCATCGCGCCATTTTCGAGGGTGTGTTTAAGCATGCTGGACGATTCCGTGATTACGACATCTCGAAGAAAGAGTGGGTGCTGCGAGGTGACTCTGTGCTCTATGGTCGCTGGCAGGATTTGCGTATGGCTATAGAATACGATTTGGAACAAGAGCGGCAGTTTGACTATACACCATTGAACAAAGACCAGATGGTAGAACATTTGGCAAAGTTCATAGCGGGTCTCTGGCAGATTCATCCCTTCGGCGAGGGTAACACCCGAACTACAGCCGTCTTTGCCATTAAGTACTTACGCTCGCAGGGCTTCAGCGTGGACAACGACCTGTTCGAGCGCCATTCATGGTATTTCCGCAATGCGTTGGTGCGTGCCAGCTATCGGAACCTGCAAAAGGGCATTAACTACGAACCTTTATTCTTGGTAAGGTTTTTCCGTAACCTGTTATTGGGCGAAAACAACACGCTGAAGAACAGATACATGATGATTGATGGGCCCGAAGAATGGAAAATGCCTGAAAGCGAACAAGAACCCCGCAAGTACCCCACAAGTACCCCACAAGTACAGGACAAGTTGCACACGGATAATCCAAACATCGTAAAACTTGTGCAAATAATAGGCGAGCAGGAACTGTCCGTAAAAGAAATGATGGAACTCATTGGCCTGAAAGATAGGAAGAATGTCTTGAGTCTTTACCTCAATCCTGCTGTCGCCGATGGATATATCCGTTTGTTATACCCTCAATCTCCCCGCCATCCCCGCCAGAAATATCTGTTGACGGTGAAGGGCCTTGCACTTTATAATGATTTGCACCATGCGAGTACTCATAGTTAATACAAGTGAACGGACGGGTGGCGCTGCGGTGGCCGCCAGCAGGCTGATGGAGGCACTGAACAACAACGGTGTGAAGGCCAAGATGCTGGTGCGCGACAAGGAGACAGACCGCCTGACGGTAGCAGCGGTGCCCGGACAGAAGGGAATGCAGCTGCGGTTTCTGTGGGAACGGTTTGTCGTGTGGCTCGGGCTGCACTTGAACCGTAAGCACCTGTTTGAGGTGGACATTGCCAACTGTGGTGCCGACATCACACAGCTGCAGGAATTCCAGAAAGCCGACATCATCCATCTGCACTGGGTGAACCAGGGCATGCTGTCGCTGAAGGGCATCCGCAAGATACTGGACAGTGGTAAACCGGTGGTATGGACCATGCACGACATCTGGCCGGCAACAGCCGTGTGCCATCTGACGCTGGACTGCCGGCGCTTCGAACAGCAGTGCTGCCATTGTCGGCTGTTGCCTGGCGGTGGCAGTGACAACGACCTGGCAGCAAAGGTGTGGCGTAAGAAGCAGAAGATGCTGGCAGGGCGCCAGATGACTTTTGTGGCATGCAGCCAGTGGCTGGCCGGCGAGGCGCAGAAGAGTGGACTGCTGCAAGGACAGCGGGTGGAGAGCATCCCCAATCCGATAGATACGCACATCTATATGCCTAAGGACCAGCAGCAGGCACGCCAGCGTGTCGGTCTGCCTGCAGAGGGTCGCGTCATCCTGTTTGCTTCGCAGCGCGTCACCAACCTGAACAAAGGCATGAACTATCTTGTTGAGGCTTGCCAGTTGATAGCCACGCAGCATCCCGACCAGAAGGACCACATCACGGTAGCAGTGCTGGGCGGACATGCTGAGGAAATCGTGGGACAGCTGCCTTTCCGCACGTGTCCGTTGGGCTATGTCAACGATGAACAACGCATCGTCGATGTGTATAATGCTGCCGACGTCTTTGTGTTGCCTTCGCTGTCGGAGAACCTGCCCAACACCATCATGGAAGCCATGGCCTGTGGCGTGCCCGCTGTGGGCTTTAGAGTAGGAGGCATCCCTGAGGAGATAGACCACCAGCAGAATGGTTATGTAGCAGAATACCGCAGCAGCGAGGACTTGGCACGTGGCATCTGGTGGACACTCTTTGAGGCTGACCACGACGCTGTGCGGAAGGCATGCCTGCAGAAAGTAGCCCACTGCTATTCACAGCAGAGTGTAGCAAACCGATATCTGGAAGTGTATGAAAATATCCATCGTCACCATCACCTATAATGCTGCCCGTACGTTGCAGCGCACGCTGGACAGTGTGGCTTGTCAGACGTATGCGGACAT
>Ga0247608_10004227_pt1 | contig 16221 bp, 12 predicted proteins | sample 176DNAGHGlowgp2_FD_193490 | JGI IMG/M metagenome (GOLD analysis project Ga0247608, IMG submission 193490) | Sheep rumen microbial communities from Palmerston North, Manawatu-Wanganui, New Zealand - 1766 DNA GHGlow gp2 | ecosystem: Host-associated > Mammals > Digestive system > Stomach > Rumen ... | reverse complement strand
AACAACCTGTTTATTAGAGCTTGTCATTTTGAACAAATTGGTCGGTGTCTTGTTCCCATCAGCGTATGTATTATATGCAGTGAAGTTACCCTCACCTACAGTATTGCCAACTATCAAATCGCTTTTGGGTATAATTTCAAGTCCTGTAAGATCATACCATGGGATAGTGACATTTGCAGTCTGACCATCGTAGCTAACATTAAAATCGATAGTGTCACTATAATCGTTACCGGACATGCTATTTGATGTTGTCCATGTACTAATTACTTTTGAGTCACCATTATCATATGAACCAACAACATTTATATTACCTCTGGCTATGCTTGTTCCGGGATAAATCGATCCTCCATTGTAAGAAACACTTATGCTCTGAAGAACAGGATCAGGAGTACTTGTTCCACCTGAACTGCCACCTGAGCTACCTCCGGAACTTCCTCCGCTGCTACCACCTGAGCTTCCACCGGAACTTCCGCCGCTACTTCCACCCGAGCTGCCGCCTTCTCCCTCGGATCCTTCAGAACCTGAACCCGAGCCAGAGCCGGAACTGCCACCACTTGAAGAAGATGTTGCAGATCTCTTTTCGGTATTGTTCCTTATTTCAATATTCTTCTTTGCTGTGTACTTTGAACCATCAACATTTACAACAAATGAAACACTTACATAGGAATACGTATTGTTTGGAACAATGCTGATAGATTCGATGTTTTCTGCTAAAATGAATTTATTTTTGTCGTCTCCCCTATAATCAAAGCCACTCAAATGCGCTACAGAGAGCATCGTGTATACATGTAATGATGCACTCAGGCTCTTCGAAGATCCGGTAGTTGCTTTTAAGTAATTGCTTCCAGCAGCCAGATTAGGGTCAAGCGAACCATCGAACTTAAAGAAATATACATCCGTTCCATCCCACCAAAGCATTGAGAAATAATCGTCATAGCAAACGATCATTTTATTTGTAGGTCCTTGTGGATCATTTAACCTAACATAAACGCCCTGAGTAGCATCCTGAATGATGTTTTCAAGCTGTGCCATCAAAGACTGTGCCTCGTTTTGAGCTTGCGCTTCAGCGCGGTTCTTGTTGTAGCTCCTAGTCGCGGTCGACAGCATGGTAAACATGGCGATCATTACAATGCTGAAGATCGCAATTGAAATAAGCAGTTCAACAAGAGAAAGACCTTTGTTATTTAATCTCTTCATGATCGCCCTCCTTATGTGTATTCATAATAGAACTTTCCATTCGTATAAGACAGGGTAATCTTGAATTCGCTGTTTCCCTGATTTATTCGAATATTTGTTATATTCGGCAAAGCTGCGCCTTTGGTATCACCACCGGCATACGCATAACAGCCTTTGAATGCACCTGTTGACCTATTAAAGCCGATCAATACACCTGATCCATCGGTAAGCACTCTGTCGGTTCCACCACCGGAGGCGGAAACCCACATTTTCACCGAAACCTTGCTTGAAAGGCTGTCCGATTCGATCTTATTTATCTTACCGCCTTTCTCAGTGGCGATGCCTGTTTCCATATTTCCATCTTTACATGAAAGATAGAAATATACATTGTCCTTACTCATACCCATTGTCTGAGCTGTTCCGATCATATTGTAGATATCACGGGATACGGATTTAGCCTTGTTTGAAAAGATCACATTAATTCCCAAACCAACGGACACGAGAACTATACCCATGATAGCAACAACTATGATCGCCTCAAGAAGGGTAAAACCTTTGTTATTCTTTTTCATATAAGGTACCCTCCTTATTATTCACCTGTTTCTGCTTCCGTTGTCTCTTCAGCGCCCGGTTCCGAATCCTTCTTCCAGTTATCAACATCAACAAAGTTTACATCTGAGTTATCCGATGCACCTGTAGATCCGCTTGATGAAGACTTTGTTCTCTCCCAGAATATCTGTACACCACCATTAAAGCAGTTGTCAAAAATATTGAAAGCTGCGCCTGCGTCAGAAGATGCGTTCACTGCATCAAAATTATTAAGCCAATCTTCGGAATATGATTTACATATCCATGTGCCTGCAAGCTTATTTAAAAGAACTCTAACAGGGTTGTTCTCTTTATCAAGTCCCGGATTTGATTTTGTATCCGCTGCCATATCTATAAGCGAAACACCTCTTGTTACACCGGTAGACTGACCTATTGAAACAGTATCTGAACTCATGAACAGACCTGCATAATGTCCCGATGTGGTGTGTATCTTTACAGCCGAAGCTGATATATAAATACTGTAATCGTTTCCTGCCGGTTGAAGAACACCATCACCACCCTTGATACCTGTACCAAGGCCCGAACTGTTTGCATTGTAAGTTCTCTTGTTTGTTTCTATCTTCAAAGAACTATTTAATGATGTATCACTTGTGATCTTTGACGTAGTAAATGAAGTAGGTATTCTAAGCTTTCTTGAACCAAATGTTGGATTACCGGAAACCTTCATATGATCAAAATTGAACTTTGAAGTTAGTGTATCACCAGCCCAATTAGAAATTGCCGAAAACTCTGTCGCAATGTCCTGATATGTTATTGTCTTATAAGTAGAATCATTGGTCGGATCATATGATGTAAATCGGCTATTATCATTTCCTACCAAGGCACTGTTTGCATAACCACCCCATAGCTTAAGGAAAGGAACATTAATGATAGTCGCAAACTCGTCATCATAAGCCTCGCCCATATAAACTACCTTGGGAACAATCTTAAGCTTTTCAGGATCTACCATGGAATCATATTCAGAACAACGGATCTGATTCTTGTAAAGCCCTGCCTGCGTACATGAGAATGTGCCCTCGATGCACTTAACCAGATAATACTTGTCATCAAGTCTGTCCTTCCATCCATTTGTCTCATCTCTGTCTGCATTTAAAATGTAAACACCACACTTGGCTGTACCGTTACTTACATCCGTTGCTCTTGAGTCTGCCGTGGTGCTTCCTCCGATCAAGCCTGCCATAATCTCGGCATGATCTATCTCTCCGCTATCAAACTGAGATGTGTACCTTGTTGCTTTGTCCGGGACATTATCCGCAATCCATTCCTCTGTTGCTGGGAAAAACTGGCTAATGCCGTCTTCACTTACAGATGTACCTGAATATGCACTGTAAGAAGATTCACCTTTTTCCTTAACCCTTATACCCTTGCAAACAAGATTAACATTTGGTGCAAGAAGAAGTGTTGCTCCGTCTGCAAGATAGATATTGCCTCTTACCTGAACGTTCGCGCCTTCTTTTCCGTTTCCGCCGGTAAAGATAAGGGTATTACCATTATCAACATATATACTGCCGTTAAATACAGCGTTTGTTCCGCCTATTGACATATAGGCTGCTCCGTTTGCCGGAGCCTGTATCTCAAGAGATGTGTTTGGTCTGTCGATTAAAGCCTGCCCTATCTGATTCTTTGAACCTATATAGATAGCTCCTTCTTGATGAAGATAAAGAAGGTTGTTCATAGCTGTAGACTTGTAGCCCGATGAAGAATCGGCATACATCGTACCACCGTTGCCCGCAAACATGGAATATGTTCCAAGAGGAACTGTAATGTCTGCAGCGTATGTAGGTGCCGTGATTACGATATCTGTTGTAATTTCAGCAACATATCCTTCATTGTTGATAAACTTGATATGAACGTCCTTAATACGAACGCCTTCTTTTGCAATTTCAATACCACCGATGGAGAAATCTCCTCCGTTCGTTACGATACCATCATAAATATCGGTCGTAACATGGCCGTTATAGTAAGCGCTATCGTCTTTCTTTGTTGTTCCGTCACTCTTATAGAAGATCTTCTTCTTTAAAAGATTTTCAAGTGCAGTAAGCGTCGCAGGTTTAGTGCCATCTGATCCCACAACAATCTTTGTTCCAACCGTCAGGCCGTCTGTATTTGCCAAGCCAAGAATCTTTGCATATGCAGCCTTGGCAAAATCTGCTGTACCGGTCTTTGCTTCGTCAAGAACGGATGCTGCAGTATTCTGAATGTATGACTTAATTGTATCTACAGCGGCCTCTGCCGTATAAAACGTCTCTGTAGTACGCCTTTCCGTTACCTTTCTGGAATAGGCAAGATATGACATCTGCATGAGAGTTGATGCCATTATGGCTATAACTGCGATCAGCACAATGGCGCTGACCATTGCCATACCCTTCTGATCCTTACTCCTTTTCATAATGTCCTCCTCCTATCAGTCCTTACTGATGACTGTGCCCGAATACTTTGCTATTGTTTCGGATGTATTTTTGCTATTTGAAACATTTATCTGTATTGTATAATACTTCATTATATTCATATTTACAGTACCAAACTGCGATTGATATGCATATGCAGCCATAAAATCAGAATCTGAAATATCCTGAGTTATCGTAATTTCCGCGTCATAATACGAATTACCCATAAAAATATTTTTAACCTTAAACTTGTAGTTTGAAGGTGTTATTTTCACTTTCTTATTTATTTTGTTATTTGGATCAAGCCCTAATTGATATGTGGTAAGATCCACCTCTGTTTCTGTTCCTGTCTTTCCGTAGCCCTCAGATTCAGTATCTGCAGACATTGCCGTTTTTCCGGTATCATTTGCAGGAATCACGCTATAACTTGCTGACGCACAATCTGCCTGTGCCCATTTATAAGCTGTTTGGGGGCCTACTGCCTTAATGCCCTCCATTAGGTTTTCAGCAACAGTCATAGCCTGCTGTTTCTGTCTTCCCAAAGCGTTCATATTGGCTGAAGTGACAAATGAAGCCAATATAGGTATACTTGCGACCACAAGTATCAATGATGCAACAATGACTTCGATCAGGGTGAAGCCCGCCTGATTTTTGATTTTTTTTGTTTTTGCTTTAATCTTTTCTATCATATCAATACCTCACCTGCTGCCTGCTGCATTTGTGTGTTTCGGCACAAATGGGCGTCCGGCCAGCGGCCGGTCGCCCTAATTATTAACAACTACTATTCTTCGGACTCTTCTGTCTCTCCAAAGATACATTCACTTTCGATACCGATTTCTTCAAGAGGAAGCTTAACTTCTTCATACTTCTTGTTTCCATCGGTCATTACATACTGGGTAAGAGCAGCACTTCCGCTGACTTCTCCTGTCTCCTTATTAAAACTGAGCCCGATAGTATCAAGAGTTCTCTTATGCTCCTTATCAGAGTAGAAGTAATCAAGCATATCCTTCATATCCTGATATGCATCTACTGTATAAACCATGTTAAGGCCTGCTGTAAGAAGCTGGTATGTTGTACCCTCCAAAGAACCTGCACCATTAATTTCCTGCTTCATTGTTGCTTCGCTTGATGAAAAACTAGGAATCTCTATATTTAGGTTATCCAAAAGCTCCACAACATACATGATGTTGTCTTCCTGCTTTACACCTGCAGGGAACTCATCGAGAATATCCTTGATATTCTTTTTGTACTCTTCAATAAGCTTTTCCCACTTAGGAGCGTTCTCCTTTATGGGCTTAAGTTCTTCTATATCCTTCTTTAATGCTGCCTGATCAGATTGAAGCTGTTCAATTTCCTCCTGATTTGGCTCAAAGCTCATTTTGTAACCAAGGAAAGCAATTATTATTCCGGCGATTATCATGAGCACGCCCAAATCTCTTCTTGTGATCTTCATATTATTATTGCCTCCTCCTTACTTATTCTTCTGAGCTTCTTTAAGTTTCTGCTCTGCGCGGTAGTTCATATTGTAACTTGCACTGAGGCTGAAAGATACCGTTGTTTTAACATCATCTTCATTTTCAGGCTCAATAACTTTTCCATCTGCATCGTACTCTTCTTCCTTTGTAAGCTGGAATGAAGGTGCTGAGATAGATGCGGAATCGAGAGTTTCAAACTTTCTAAGCTGCTGAATTACTTCTGCGGCGTTGGTGTAGTTTTCGCACTGCACACTCATTGATACCCCCTGATTAGTTGCCTGAAGGTTCATTGCAATAAAGCTAGAAGGCATTTTCTCTTCAAGTTCATCGATGAATGCTCTTAAGTACTCGTTCATATTCTCTGTGGAAGCATACATCGTAATAAGACCTTCGTACACTCCAAGAGTAGCGTTATAATTGTCCCTTATAGCAACATATTGCTGTAAGTCCTCTTTCTCTTTCTGAAGATCCTCTTTGTTTTTTTGTTCAATTCCCTTTGCAATAGTTCCATATGCTATCAGAGCAATAGCAATCGCAATACCGCCGATAAGCACTGCAGCCGGTCCAACAAGTGATATCTTCTTTGATGCCTTCTGTGCAAACTCTGTAGGCATCAAGTTCATCGGATCTTTTGAAGCACCGATGGCAACTATCATTACAGGGAGTGAAGTCATGACATCGTTGGATCCACTGTAGATGATTCCTTCCACATCCTTGAACGCCTTAACCTGCGAACCGATCTCAAATGAAAGAAGTTCACGGAGACCCTTGTATTCAGAACCGAGACCTGAAATATAAATAACGTCAACACGTGCACCGGCCGTCTTAGTCATGTAATAGTCAAGCACACGGGTAACATTGCCGATAAGATAACGGAATGAAGATGTAACCTTTGCGCGGTCTCTTTCATCCTCTGTCATGTCCGTATCTGTATATGCCACATCATCATTTTCGGGCATAACAGTATCGATCATCTGCTTTTCAAGAAGTATCTGCTGGATCTTCTCGCGGTTCATGGAATCATCATAACGATACTTGTCGATATTGAGCATGGCATCGATAGCAACATCTGAACCGTATGCGACAGATCTTTGAAGAGCAAGCACTCCATTTTCCATGATGGAGATGATGCTGTTCTTTTCATTCAAATGGATACATACGTTTGTCTCAGTCTTCTTGAGGTTCTTTGTAGCCTGAACGATTGCATTTCCGGCGTAGTCGATAGACTGAAGTTGGAAGCCCATGACCTTTGCAAGATCAAAATATGTTTCCAAAAGATCAAGAGGGGCAGCAAGAAGCAGAAGCTTCATTGACTTTTCTTCCTTGGTAATGACTTTTTCAAGCATCTGATAAGAAAGATGGTAGTTCTTAATATCTACCGGGAAGTAATCGGTAGCATTTGCCCTGACCATGGACATTATCTTGTCCTTTGAAACATAAGGAAGAGAAACCTCACGGTTTGCTATCTTTGAAGAAGATACCGCAAAAACAACTCTTCTTTCACCTATTGAGTATTCTGCAAGCTTGCTGGACAATGTCTCGCAGAATTCCTCTGAGTTTTTGATGTAACCATCATCAATGGTTCCTTCTGGCGTGGCAAAAACGAAGGCATTGTAAACCTTCGTATTCTTGGCCTTGTAGTCCACCAGGGCAACCTTCGTCAGCGCGTTTCCGATCTCGATGCTGACAACCTTACCTGCCATAGTACGTCCTCCCGTTTTTATTCCATATTGTCGGATCCATCCATATAAAGAATGGTATTTCACCTAAAATCTATTTTAGGCAAAAGACCGTCCTTTATCAACTACTTTTTTAAAAAAATGGGGGCCGCTTTAAAGGAGCTGGGCTCCTTTTGCGGCCCCTATTTTGCTATTTAGTTTTTTTAATCTATCCCTGATAGGGGCAGGGAATGCTATCATTCAATAATCATTTATCAGCTCTTGAATCCAGCTGTTGCTTCTTCAAATGATGTTACAGTCCACTTCATATCTGAAGGAGTGAAAGTAGCCTGGAATGTAATTGTAGAGTTCTTCTTATATGTCTTTGATCCAAGTTTGATAGATGTACCAGTTACACTTGTAACAGCGTTAAGAAGAGCTGTTGATCCAGATAATGTACCATTGTTGCAGTCGATAGAAACTGTAGCGCCGCTTTCAACGTTGCTATAAACTGCTTCATCAGCGAGTGAATTAACCATAGCGTTACGAACGTCAGCTATAGCTGTCTCATCACTAGATACACGAGACTTCTCTACATACTTAAGATACTGAGGTGCAAGAACACCGATAAGAACTGCCATGATGGCGATAACGATGATCAACTCAACGAGTGAAAAACCTTTGTTATTCTTCATAATTTTTTCTCCTTTAAATGTGTGTTTTGTGTGCTTTTATGTTTTAAAACCAGTCCCCTACTACCGGTTTTATAAAACCATTATTTATTATTGGACTACTGGATTACAGATTGTCCAAAGCATCATACATAGTCATCATCGGGCTGAGGCAGGCTGCAAGCAAAACGCCGACTATAGCTGCGAGCAATATAATTATCAATGGCTCCATTGCAGCAAGCATACCCTGAATAGCTATCTCTACTTCTTCTTCATAATATACTGCACTCTTATCAAGCATCTCTTCTATATTACCGGTTTCTTCCCCGATCTTTACCATGTGGCAGATCATAGGAGGGAAGAGACCACAGTCTGTGATGGGCTTTGTAAGTGGTGTACCCTTACTTACGTCGTCATGAGCCCTATCCATCGCATCCTTAAAGAGCACATTTGGCATGTTCTTCTTCGTGATCTCAATAGCATCCAAGATGGAAATACCTGCAGAGAGAAGTGTGCTCATTGTTCTGGCAAATCTTGCAGATGCAGTTTTTGTTACGACCGGCCCTACAAGAGGAAGTCTCATGGACGTTCTTCCCACAAATACCTGGCCAGTCGGTGTTGCTTTGAACGCTTTCCAGCCAACAACTGCAACAACCAAAGCTACAATTAATACGATCCAGTAATTATTGAACCAATCTGCAAAAGCCATGACCGCTTTTGTTATTCCCGGAAGTTCTGTCCCCAAATCTTTGAACATTCCTACAAAGTTCGGAATAACAAACTTTATCATAACGATTACTACTACAACCGCAACGATACATACGATGATAGGATAAATAAGAGCCTTCTTGATAAGACCAGTTATCTTTGCATCCTGTTCGTACTGTATACCGGTCCGTTCAAATGAATTCTCAAGCGAACCGGATTCCTCGCCTGCTTCTACCATGTTTATCATCATGGGAGGGAAACAGTTTGGATGTTTTTTCATACTGTAGGCAAGACCGTCACCTTTTTCTACGTCAGAGCAAACAACATTGAGTGCTTGCTTAAGAGCCTTGTTTTCAGTTGAGTCCGCCATCATATGGAACGCATCCGCAATGGCGACACCGGCTTTTAAAAGTGATGTAATTTGTGAACAGAAGACTGCTAGGTCTCTGTCGCTGGCCGCCCTACCGGTCAAACCGACCGAGTTGATATCCGCATCAAGCAGAGTAGGAACGGAAACCTTTACAGGAATAAGGCCCGAGGCCTTTATGGCACGTTCCGCTTTGGTCTGGTCCTGAGCCTCTATCTTTCCTTTTTTGGTTTTACCGTTAGAATCTATGGCGGTATATACAAATGTGGACATAAGTTATACTCCCCCGCCCCTGCATCCATAAGCAGCGGGCACTTGTCATAAATATTTCCTAACTGTAACTAAAGTGTATCATGATTTATTCACAAATTCAATGCACAAAAATGCGCAAATTTAGCCTTTTTTTACAATTAGGTCATAATTCTGTTATCTGTTAATACCCAAACGGTTATAACAGGTGCATCAGTTTACTACCTGGGTGATCTTTTTAGCCATACCGGAAGGATCCTGTGCATAGCTTACAGCCGCTTCCGCATCGATGCGGTGTGATGTATAAAGATCAAAAATAGCATCATCCATGGTTATCATTCCCTGCCTGCGGCTGGTCTGGATCATCGCCGGAATCATATGTACCTTTGTCTCGCGGATAAGGTTCCTTATAGCCGGTGTGCAGTGCATTACTTCAAATGCCGCAACTCTTCCTGTGCCGTCTGCAAGAGGAAGAAGCTGCTGTGAAATAACGCATTCCAAAACATTTGCAAGCTGTACTCTTATCTGCTGCTGCTGGTAAGGCGGGAAAACATCTATGATACGGTCTATGGTAGATGCCGCACCAATTGTATGAAGCGTAGAGAAAACAAGGTGACCTGTTTCGGCAGCCGTTATAGCCGTACCTATTGTCTCATTATCACGCATTTCTCCTACTAGAATAACATCCGGGTCTTCACGAAGGGATGCCCTTAAGGCGCCTGCAAAGGATGAGGCATCAAGCCCAATCTCGCGCTGGTTTACCATAGCCTTGTTATGCTTGTGCATGTACTCTATGGGATCTTCAAGTGTTATAACATGGTGTGAATAGGTTTTTGATATAACATCCACTAACGATGCAAGTGTTGTGGATTTTCCAGATCCTGTAGGGCCGGTAACGAGTACGAGGCCTCTTTTTCTGTTTGTTAGATCTACAACCGAAGGGTTTAGGCCTAACGATTCCGGCCTAGGGATGACATCCGCAATGATACGAAGCGCTGCCCCAAGGGCACCACGCTGTTTGTAAATGTTTACACGGCATCTTCCAACGCCTGCCACAGCGTAAGAAAAGTCCGTCTGGCCGTCTTTATCCAGCTCGCCGCGACATGACTGCGGCACGATGGGCATGATAAGAGCCTCTGTATGCACCGGCTGAAGCGGAACCGTACCTATTTTAATAAGTTCACCATTTATTCTGAGGATGGGCGGAACACCCGCTGTTATATGAATATCGGAAGCTTTCTTTTGATAAGCAAGGCGTACAAGATCGGATATGTCAAAGCCTTGCTCGCGTTCAACTATTTCCATATTTAAGATCTCCTTTTGCCTTATGCTTCGTAGACTATTCGTCTCATTTCATCTATAGTGGTGATGCCCTTCTTTACCTTTATGGCGCTTGCCATGGCAAGCGTGTTCATGCCTTCCTTTAATGCAAATGCCTTGATTTCTTCTGCAGTGCCGCCTGTAGCAATTATATGCGCAAGCCCCTTGGTAACTTCCATGATCTCGTAGATACCGATACGGCCTTTGTAACCCGTGTTGTTGCAGACAGGACACCCCTTCTTTTTATAGATGGTGACCTTTTCGCCTTCTTTAAGGTCCAGAAACCTAAGGTCGTCTTCATCTATATCCTTTATATCCAAAGGTTCCTTGCAGTCGCAGAGTCTTCTAACCAGACGCTGAGCGATTATACCAACAACAGAGTCTGCTATGAGGTAGCTTTCGATTCCCATATCCTCAAGACGGGTAACTGTAGATGCGGCCGAGTTTGTATGAAGTGTACTAACAACCAGGTGACCGGTGATAGCCGCCTTAACCGCAATGTCTGCTGTTTCGCCGTCTCGAATCTCTCCTATCATTATGATATCAGGGTCCTGACGCAGGATGGCACGTAGGGCGGATGCGAATGTAAGATCCACCTTGGGGTTAACATGCACCTGGTTTACACCGTCTACGTTTGCCTCGACAGGGTCTTCTACCGTGACGATGTTAACATCTTCTGTGTTGAGTTCCGAAAGAGCTGTGTAAAGGGTTGTTGACTTACCTGAACCTGTAGGCCCTGTAACAAGCATAATGCCGTGAGGGTGCTTAAGGATACGGTCAAACTTATCCATTTCTGAAGGCTCAAAACCAAGGAGTCTCTTATCTCTGTTCAGTGCTTTTTTGTTTGCGAGACGCATAACGCATTTTTCGCCGTGAACAGTGGGAAGGATGTTTACACGGATATCGTATTCCTGTCTGTCAACAACAGCCGTGATACGACCGTCCTGAGGCTTACGTTTTTCCGAAATATCCATTCCGCCGATGATCTTTATACGTGCGATCATACCGGGAAGCATCTTAAGATCGTACTCAAGTCTGTTGTAAAGAGCACCATCTATACGGTATCTTACCCTTACCTTTGTCTCAAGAGCCTCGATATGAATATCGGATGTACCCTGACGGGCAGCCTGCTCTATCATTGTTCTAACGAGTACGACGATGGGCGAATTATCATCCTTTGCAGCTTCTTCACCGACATTCTCATCTTCCTGGTCAAAACCACGCTCTGCGGCATACTGTTCTGCCATGGCGTTGGCTTCTTCACTACCATAGTACTTATCCAGTGCCGCCATGATACCGCTGGCCGTAGCTACAACGGGTTCTACCTGAAGGCCGGTGATGATCTCGATATCATCAACCGCCAAAATGTTAAGCGGGTCTGCCATGGCAACTCTAAGGGTGTTAGAGTTGGCGTAAGCAAAAGGTATCATCTGATGTTTACGAAGAATATCACCCTTTACAAGCTTAATGATATCTTCCGGAATATCTTCGTTGCCCAAATTTACATACTGGTAACCCAACTGATAACGAAGGGCCTGTGCAATTTTTTCTTCTGTTATAAAGCCGCTCTCTACAAGCCATTCTCCAAGTCTTGCCCCCGTTTCCTTAGAAGCCGCAAGAGCTGTGTCAAGCTGTTCCTGAGTGATGTATTCCTGTTCGAGCAGGATATCGCCCAGTCGCATTCTTCTTCTGGTAAAATCCATGTTTTTCCTCCAATACACATATTATTAGTGAAAAAAAACGGGGGGCAGGCAGCAATGCCTGCCCCCCGTAACCATTTTATTATAGCGAATTTACGGGTACTTGTAAATAGCAAATTAACTCATTTTATTTTATTTTCACTCATTTCCAAAACTCGTCGCCGCGATGTCTGCGTCTCATCTCTCTTCTCTTTTTTCTCTTGTGCCTCATATTGAGGTTGTAAACAACGGCAGCGGCTGCAAGCACAACCATCAGCACAACGCAGACTATCATCAAAGTCTTTATGGGGCCTTCCTGCATATCGGTTGCGCCCTTTTTATCAGTAGAAGAAGATGGTGCATCGGGACCCGTAACATCTTCCACCACATCTATGCTGGCCGGTGCGGCTGTTGACGGCACTTCGGCAGTAGTTTCTGCAGCAGTAGATATGCTTATGCTCGAAAAATCTATGGATTCGACTTCTCTAGGCGTTGTTGTTACAACCTCCATACTTTCGGCATTAGGAGGGGTAGTTGTAACATAGTCACTGTGTACATATAGAAGCATACCCATGTAATTGATTTGGCTCCAATCTCCCCATGTTCCGGTTCTTTTTACCTGCTGACCATAGGTAAGGTTTCCAACCACCTTGCTTCCGGACTGTGCGGGGTAGTCACGGACCTTTAATGAGTTTGTACCCGTTACATATATCGTTTCGTCCTTGGGTTCCCAGATCATGGATGTGTATCTTCCGTTGCAATAACCACGGGCGTATTCAAGGAGTTTTAATGTATCGTCATAAAAAGCTTCGTCCGAACTTTTCATAATAACAACTATTACTGTGTGTCCGTTAAACTGCGCCGCTGTAACAAGCGTACGGAGTGCCTCAGGCGTTCTGCCTGTCTTTCCGGCAAAAACCTCCTGATAGGGTATGGCACCGCTGCAGATCTGGTGAGAGATGGTCATCTCTCTTGCGGTTGCACAACCATTTGTGGCTGGGATGGTATAGTTCTTGCCTGTGGCCATTTTAAAGAACTTTTCGTTTCTTAATGCTTCTGCCATGATGAGCGCCATATCATATGGCGTGGAATAATGATTGTCATCATGCAGGCCGTGAGCATTTACAAAATGTGTGGATTTGCAGCCTATCTGCGCTGCCCTTTGATTCATAAGCTCTGCAAATGCAGCTGTAGTTCCGCCAACCGTTATACCAAGCTGTGCTGCACATTCATTTGCCGAAACATAGAACATTCCATAGAGCACATCGTTAAGGGTCATTATCTCACCTGTTACTGCCGCAGGAACAAGAGTTGATGAGCGAGGGGTAAGCTCTGCAATAGCTTCAGGCGCAAATGCAATGGAGGCTGTCATATCCGGAATTCGTTCACATGCAAGTAGGCCTGTCATAATCTTGGTGATACTGGCAGGGTAGAACTTGGTGTTCTCCTGCTTGCCAAGGATAACTTGCCCCGCTGTGGCATCATAGATCACAAAGCCTTCGGCCACGGTGGGGACTGTTTCAGGAAACTCTGCGTAGGTGATGGTTGGCCCTATGATGAATAAGGATGCAACCAATGCGAGCGCAAGCGTTAAACTATATATTTTCTTTGAAAAAGGTGTCATAATCAAAAATCTCCTAATCGGCCTGTATCAGGCACAATTAGGAGTATTGTAGTATATAATTTGTATTTTTGCAAGAGTGTGTTTTTCATTCCTTTAACCATCCCCAACTATACCTCAATGCTCTCTTTCATAGCTAAAATCAACAACCGGCGTTATTGTTCTCATCTATTTTTCTTTTTCCCCAACATTTTAACTGTTTCATTTCTGCTACACATCATTCCCAAAAGGATATAAAAGTATGGTCTCATACATGCCATTCCAATGCAAAAGAAATCCGAAAAAGCAAATCCTAGTAGTGCAAGACAAAATGCGATATAGCTAGTACAAGCATCTTGATTCCCCACATGTAGCTTTTTGAAACCGTGAAAAGCGCAAATAAATAATAGCGCCAAGTACAATAATAGCCCTACAATTCCCTGGGTGCACATAATATTCAAATACTTGTTATGAATATCAAATACCAATTCTCCTGAAGCATCACCCATAAAAATGTTACCGGTAAAAAAAGCAAACGAAACATTGGATGGGCCGCATCCTATCACCGGTCTTTCCAAAAAGAACTCATCGATAGCACGTTTCCACATTAATGCCCTATATTCGCCAAAGCCGCCGTTTGCAACATCCGCAGATGTTCTATTAGCCACATCCTTTAAGTTACCCATGGATGTGAGAAGATATATCCCTGCGGCTACTACAACCAACAATAATACAATACCTAAATTAAAAAATGTTTTAGAAAGCTTCTGTTTTGTTTTTACAGTTTTGACTATCAGCACTATACACATAACAAACGCCGCGCCAAAAAAACCAACATATGCCCCACGTGTACCAGAGAGAAGAAGGCATAACATGTATAATACTACCAAAATACCATGTAAGGCCTTTCCCTTAAATCCCTTTGAAGAATAAACAAGTCCACATTCAAGTCCTGTCAATAAAACCATAAGGTTTCCGTAAGGATTAGCATTTTTAACCGTTCCTATCGCTCTAGGAATCTCTCCTTCCTCGAGTAGCAATAATTCCTCTATTCTAGGGGTTATAAACAATGTCTGTGACAATCCCATAACGACTTGTATTAATCCAAATATAACAGAAGCTGCATATATTATTTTTCTATTTTTATCATCTGTGATAAGAGATGCACTATAGCCTATCAACACAAATGCAATAAGCGCCATCGTGTTCTCACCAGTTATATCATTTCCACCCAGTGCCAGTTTGATGTTGTTTGCAAACATAGTCGATATAACAACTGATACAATCATCAACAATGCTATAATATCAAACAGTCTAATTCCCCTATTCTCTTTCCGAAAAACATATGCCATATCAAACCCAGCAAGTATTACTGCAGAAATGACGAGAACCACCTCTGAAACAAGCACCCTTCCAGTATCGACAATACCGAAAAATTGCAGTGAATAACTAACCGGCATTGCTATCATAAATACTGCCAGTAATATGGTTATCGTCCTCTCCAGTTCCTTTGAATCGGTCTTCTTAAACTCGTACATTTCCTTCTCCGTTTGAGGCTTATAGCCTATATTTTCCTAAGAAAACATTATACTCCCATATCACTCAAAATGCAAATATAATTTCCCTGCTATATTTACGTATATTTACGTTTTACTCTCCTCTTGCAATAAAAGCGCCGCAGGAGTAAAATGATACAGACGGCCGCGGCCGAAATAACATATATAAGGAATGGAACGACCATGAAACTTTTATTCTATGCAGCAAAGACATATGACAAAAAGTCATTTGCCCTGTACTTGAACGTTTTCCGGGTATAGAGATCGATTATATAGAACACGAACTGGGTCCTCTTACCGCATCCATAGCGCGGGGATACGATGGCATCTGTGCATTCGTCAGCGCCGACTGCGTCTCCGCCACAGTGGAGATACTGGCGTAATGCGGAGTAAAAGTTATTTTGATGAGATGCGCCGGTTATAATAATGTAGATACGGAAAAAGCAAAGGAACTGGGTATAGTTGTAAAGCGCGTGCCCGCATATTCACCGGAATCCGTGGCAGAGCTGGCAATGGCCCTTGCTATGGCCGTAAACCGCAGAGTGTATAAGGCATATAATAAGGTTCGTGAAAACGACTTTACCCTCAAGGGCCTTAGAGGCGTTCTGTTCTACGGAAAGACTGCCGGTATAGTCGGCACAGGAAGGATAGGCGCTGCCATGTGCCGCATAGTAAACGCTCCATAGCGAGTACTCTGTTTATTTTTAGCCGCCTTGCGGCGGCGTAGAATCAAGTTTTCTTTTGGCAGCACTTAGGTAACTCGTCT
>Ga0247608_10004226_pt1 | contig 16223 bp, 12 predicted proteins | sample 176DNAGHGlowgp2_FD_193490 | JGI IMG/M metagenome (GOLD analysis project Ga0247608, IMG submission 193490) | Sheep rumen microbial communities from Palmerston North, Manawatu-Wanganui, New Zealand - 1766 DNA GHGlow gp2 | ecosystem: Host-associated > Mammals > Digestive system > Stomach > Rumen ... | reverse complement strand
AACGTAATGTGGTGGTGACAGGTCAGCAGCCCGTTTTGGAGCAGATGGCTGTAGACAGTAAGTATAATAAGTATATCGACGGCAGCGACCATAAGTTGGGTATCATCGCCAGTGGCATTGCCTATAACTATCTGATGGAATGCTTCCCCAACGGTTGTCCTTACCCTGTGCTGAAGATTTCGCAGTATCCGCTGCCTAAGAAGCTCATCCGTCGCATGACCGACGACTGTGAGTTCGTGCTGGTGGCCGAAGAGGGTCAGCCTTTTATCGAGGATCAGGTGCGTGGTGTGATGCCGGGCAATGCTGTGATTAAAGGCCGTCTGACGGGCGAACTGCCCCGCACGGGTGAGTTGAATCCCGACTTCTTGAAGAAGGCACTGGGCATTGAGAGCAGCGAGAGTTATGCTCCCTGCGAGGATGTGACGCCACGTCCGCCCGCACTCTGTCAGGGCTGTGGTCACCGAGATGTGTATACCGCTCTCAACGAGGTGCTGAAGGAATATCCCCAGGCTCGCGTGTTTGGTGATATCGGTTGTTATACCCTCGGTTTCCTGCCACCGTATAAGGCTATCCACAGCTGTGTGGACATGGGCGCTTCGATTACGATGGCCAAGGGGGCCAGCGATGCTGGTCAGTGGCCTGCAGTAGCTATCATCGGCGACTCTACCTTTACCCACAGCGGTATGACGGGTCTGCTGGATGCCATCAATGAGAATGCCGACATCACCGTGATTATTTCCGACAACCTTACCACCGCTATGACGGGCGGACAGGATTCTGCTGGCACGAATAAGTTTGAGGCCATCTGTAAGGGCCTGGGGCTGAGCGAGGATCACCTGAAGGTGGTGAACCCCATTCCCAAGAACATGCCCGAGATTACGAAGGCTATCCGCGATGAGATCAACTATCATGGTGTGAGTGTGATTATCCCGCGTCGTGAGTGTATGCAGACATTGCAGCGCCACCTGAAGCAGAAGAAAAATAGTAATAAGAGTTGATAGTTTAATGAAGATATGAAAACAGATATTATTTTGTGCGGTGTAGGAGGACAGGGAATCCTCTCTATCGCCACCATCATCGGTGAGGCCGCCATGAAGGAAAACCTCTATATCAAGCAGGCTGAGGTGCACGGCATGAGTCAGCGAGGTGGCGACGTGCAGTCGAACCTGCGCATCTCGAGCAATCCCATCGCCAGTGACCTGATTCCTCTGGGTGGTGCCGACGTGATCATCTCGATGGAGCCTATGGAGGCCCTGCGCTATCTGCCCTTCCTGGCTAAGGACGGCTGGATTATCACCTCGAGCGCACCCTTTGTGAATATTCCCAATTATCCTGATATCGAGAAGATTAAGAACGATCTGAATGGTATAAAGAACGTGATAGTGCTCGACATAGAGCAGGCTGCCAAAGATAATGGTGTGCCTCGTTCGGCTAACGTCATTCTGCTGGGTGCTGCACAGAAAGCCCTCGGCATTGAGTATGACAAACTGGAGGATGCCATCCGTCGCGTGTTCGGTCGTAAGGGCGAGGCTATCGTTGAAGCGAATATCAAGGCACTCGCCATTGGAAGAGAGGCGCAGAAGTAGATTTAAGAGAAGAATAAAATGGAAACTCCAATAAAAAAAGAAATCGTTGACGGACTGGTGGCTGAACTGGGCATTAAGGACTTTGCCAAGGCTACCATCCGTGAGGTGAAGCAGGTGGCTGCCAAATCCGAGAAGGCGAGTGGGGTAGAGTTCATCAAGATGGAGATGGGTATCCCCGGTCTGCCTGCCGCTCAGGTGGGTGTGGATGCACAGATTCAGGCCTTGAAGGACGGCATCGCCCATAGCTATCCCGACATTCAGGGGGCGCCCGTGCTGAAGGAGGCCGCCTCACAGTTTGTGAAGGCTTTCATCGGGGTAGATATCAAGCCTGAGGGCTGTATCCCCGTGAGCGGTTCCATGCAGGGTACCTTCGCTTCGTTTCTGACTTGTTCGCAGCGCGATAAGATGAAGGACACCGTGCTCTTCATTGATCCTGGCTTCCCCGTGCAGAAGATGCAGTTGCAGGTGATGGGTGTGAAATACGAAACCTTCGATGTGTACAGCTATCGTGGCGATAAGCTCCGTAAGAAGCTTGAGGGCTACCTCAAGCAGCGGAACATCTGCGCTATTGTCTACTCCAATCCCAACAACCCCTCGTGGATTTGTCTGCGTGAAGAGGAATTGCAGACCATAGGCGAACTAGCCACGGAGTATGATGTGATCGTGATGGAAGACTTGGCTTATTTCGCTATGGACTTCCGCAAAGATCTCTCCACACCTTTCCAGCCGCCCTATCAGGCCACTGTGGCCCGCTATACAGACAATTACATGCTGCTCATCAGTGGTTCGAAGGCATTCAGCTATGCAGGTGAACGCATAGGTGTCACTTGTATCTCGGATGCCTTGTTCCATCGCCATTACGAGGCTTTGTCGGAGCGTTATCAGGGATTGCCTTTTGGTCCGGTGTTCTCTACGCGTATGCTATACGCCCTTTCGTCGGGTACGAGCCATAGTGCCCAGTATGCGCTGGCTGCCATGCTGAAGGCTGCCTACGAAGGGAAATATGATTTCCGCAAGGAGATCAGTGTGTACGGTGAGCGTGCCAAGAAACTGAAGGAGATATTTTGTCGTCATGGTTTCTATGTGGTCTATGACAAGGACCTTGACGAGCCCATTGCCGACGGCTTCTACTTCACAATCGGCTATCCTGGCATGACCAGCGGACAGTTGGCCCTTGAACTGATGTATTATGGCGTGTCGGCCATCTGTCTCATCACCTGCGGCTCTGAACAGGAGGGCTTGCGTGTGTGCACCTCGTTTATCGAGGATCATCAATATGACTTGTTGGAAGAGCGCATGCAGATATTCGAGGCAAACAATCCCCGATAAATTTCTACAAACAACACGAATTTAAAACTAATAGACTATGTGTGGAATTGTTGGTTATATAGGTAAGAAAGAGGCTTTTCCTATTCTGATAAAGGGCCTCAAGAGACTGGAGTATCGTGGTTATGATTCTGCAGGTGTGGCGCTGATCAATGCCGATGGCGAACTGAATGTTTATAAGGCCAAGGGCAAGGTGGACAATCTATGCGAGTATTGCAATGATAAGAATGTGAGTGGGACGATTGGTATTGCCCACACCCGTTGGGCTACTCACGGTGAGCCTTCATCGCGCAATGCCCATCCTCACTATTCGCAGTCGCACAATCTGGCCATCATACACAACGGCATCATTGAGAACTATGCTGACATCAAGGAAAAGCTGAAGGCCAAGGGCGTGCAGTTTGTCAGTGATACCGACACAGAGGTGCTGGTACAGTTGATTGAATATGTGATGGTGAAGAAGAACCTCCAATTGTTGGAGGCCGTTCAGGTGGCGCTCTATCAGGTGATTGGCGCTTATGCCATCGCCGTGCTCGACAAGCGTAATCCCGATCAGATAGTGGCTGCCCGTAAGCAGAGTCCGCTGGTGGTGGGCATCGGCGAAGACGAGTACTTTATCGGTTCCGATGCCAGTCCGATTGTGGAATACACCGATAAGGTGGTGTATCTGGAAGATGGTAATATCGCTGTCATCAAGCGTGGTGAGGATATGCATGTCTTAAGCATTCTCGGAGAGGAACAGGAACTGAAGGTGAAGACGGTGGACATTGATCTCGGACAGATAGAGAAGGGTGGTTTCCCTCACTTCATGCTGAAGGAGATTTTTGAACAACCTGAGTGTTTGACGAACTGTATGAGAGGTCGTGTGAATCTCGAAGCAGACCATGTAACACTTTCAGCTCTAATCGATTATCGCCGTCAAATGTTGGAGGCCAAACGTGTTGTCATCGTGGCTTGTGGCACATCTTGGCATGCTGGTCTGATTGGTAAACAGATGATAGAAACCTTCTGTCGCATACCCGTAGAAGTGGAGTATGCTTCGGAGTTCAGATACCGTAATCCTGTGGTGGGAAAAGGCGATGTAGTGATAGCGATTTCACAGAGCGGTGAGACAGCCGACACGTTGGCTGCTGTCCAGCTGGCCAAGAATCGTGGCGCATTTATCTATGGTATCTGTAATGCCATTGGAAGCAGTATTCCCAGAGCCACCGATACGGGTACATATATCCATGTAGGTCCTGAAATAGGTGTCGCTTCGACCAAAGCCTTCACGGGTCAGGTAACGGTGCTCACGATGATCGCTTTAGCGATGGGTGAGGCCAAAGGCACCATCGACCGCGATGAGTATCTCAGGGTGGTGAAGGGTCTGAGCGAGATCCCCGTGAAGATACGTGAGGTGCTACAGACAAATGAAAAGGTGGCTGATCTCGCACGTACCTTTACTTATGCGCATAACTTTCTCTATCTAGGTCGTGGCTTCTCATATCCCGTAGCCCTTGAGGGCGCCCTCAAACTGAAGGAAATCTCGTATATCCACGCTGAGGGTTATCCTGCTGCGGAGATGAAACACGGCCCTATCGCACTCATCGATTCAGATATGCCAGTCGTGGTGATTGCTACGCATAATGCCATGTATGAGAAGGTGCTGTCGAACATTCAGGAGATAAAGGCTCGTCAAGGTAGGGTGATCGCACTCGTCTCAAAAGGTGACGATACCATCGCCAGAATTGCTGACGAGGTAATAGAGTTGCCTGATGTCCTGGAGTGTCTGGAACCATTGGTGGCCACTATCCCTCTGCAGTTGCTGGCCTATCATGTGGCTGTATGTAAAGGAAAGAACGTTGATCAACCCAGAAACCTTGCAAAAAGCGTGACTGTAGAGTGAGAAACGAGCGATAATAGGCCATAAAAAGAGTAAAAAGTAAAAAAAATGGTGCAATAATTTGGAAATTCCGAATTATTGCATTATTTTTGCACGCGAAACAGTAAATAAATTGCTACTTATTTTAACATCATGAGTGAAACTCTTGAGTCAAATCTAAACCGGAGTGACTATAAGATACTTATTGTCGACGACGTAATGAGCAATGTCTTATTGCTCAAAATCCTATTGACTAATGAAAGATTTCAGGTGTGTACTGCCAATTGTGGTAACGCCTGTATAGAGCAGGCACGGACAGAACATCCTGATCTGGTATTGCTTGACGTGATGATGCCTGATATGTCGGGGTTCGATACGGCAGTCGTCATGAAGAAAGACCCCGAACTGAAGGATATACCGATCATTTTCCTGACGGCTCTCAATACCCCGCAAGATCTGGTACATGGATTCCAGGTGGGTGCCAGCGACTTCCTGACAAAACCTTTTAATAAAGAAGAACTGGTGATGCGTGTGATGCAGCAGATATCACTGGTAGCTGCCAAGCGTATCATTGAGAAGCAGAATGCTGAACTGAAGGCTACGCTGAACAATCGCGATAAGATGTATTCAGTGATAGCCCACGACCTTCGCTCGCCAATGGCCAGCATCCGTATGGTGTTGAATCTCGTGGTGCAATCTTCGTCGCCAGAAACAATCGGACCAGAGCTATATCAGTTGCTGGATCAGGCGAACAGAGAATCTGAAGAGGTGCATGATCTGCTTGATAATCTGCTGAAATGGACGAAGAGCCAGACAGGACGTCTGAATGTGGTGTTGCAGGATTTGGATCTGATGGATATCGTGCCTGGTGTGGTGGAAATCTTCGAGATGATTGCTCAGACCAAACATATTACGTTGGAGTTGAAGAAGCCGGATACACCGTTGAAGGTAACAGCTGACAACGACATGCTGAAGACCGTATTGCGCAACTTTATGTCGAACGCCATCAAGTTCTCACCTGAGAATTCTACCATCCAGATTATATTGGCTGCTGATGGCAACTTTGCCAAAGTGAGTGTGAAAGATCAGGGTGTGGGTATCTCGGCCGACCGTATCGGGACGATCTTCCATAAAGGTGACACGACTTATGGCACAGGTGGTGAGGAAGGCTCCGGACTCGGACTGCAATTGTGTCAGGACTTTGCCCGCAAGAACGGCGGCGACTGCTATGTGGAGTCGGTAGAGGGGCAGGGCTCCACTTTCAGCTTTACTGTTCCGTTAATGAAAGAATAATGGATACACCTATTTATATAATAGAAGAAAAGAAACTTCGCCGTAACCTCAGACTGATATCTGGCGTTGCGGCGAAAGCCGATATAGAGATTATCCTAGCCTTTAAGGCTTTTGCTTTGTGGAAGACATTTCCCATCTTTCGCGAGTATATTCATGCCACCACTGCCAGCTCGCTGTCGGAGGCCCGTCTCGCAATGGAGGAATTCGGTGCACCTGCCCATACCTTCTCGCCTGCGTATACCGACTACGAAATAGACGAGATTGTCAGATGTTCATCGCACCTGACCTTCAACTCGCTGTCGCAATACGAGCGATTCCATAAGCGGGCTGCAGGTGTGTCTTTAGGGTTGAGAGTGAACCCGGAGTATTCAGAAGTAGGCACCTTATTATATAACCCTTGTGCGCCTGGCACTCGTTTTGGCGTGACGGCAGATCTGTTGCCTAAGCATTTGCCTGATGATATCAAGGGATTCCATTGTCATTGTCATTGTGAGAGTGGGGCAGATGTGTTTCAAAGAACTTTGGCGCATATCGAAGATAAGTTCGCTAAATGGTTTCCACAGCTGAAATGGATTAACTTTGGCGGAGGTCATCTGATGACGAGAAAAGACTATGATATCGATTTACTCATTCGCATGATGCAGGACTTCCATCAGCGCTATCCCTGGCTGAAGGTGATCTTAGAACCAGGCAGTGCCTTTGCGTGGCAGACGGGCCCCTTGGTGTCGCATGTGGTAGATGTCGTCGAGGACAAAGGCATCAAGACCGCCATCCTAGACGTGAGCTTCACTTGTCACATGCCCGACTGTCTGGAGATGCCGTATTTCCCTGATGTCCGTAGGGCTGAGCATGTGGATTTGGAGAAGGCTATAGAGCCGATGACCTATCGTTTGGGTGGCAATAGCTGTCTGAGTGGCGATTATATGGGCTCCTGGCGTTTTGATCATGAGCTGCAGATAGGCGAAGAGGTGATTTTTGAGGACATGATTCATTACACGACTGTCAAAACCAATACTTTTAACGGTATTACTCATCCTTCGATAGCTATGTTACATGAAGACGGGACATTGGAGTTCTTGCGCCAATTTAGCTATGAAGACTACCGAAATCGGATGGATTGACAGAGGCGAAACGCTCTTTTTTCGATAAAATGGCACTTTTTAAGAAAAAAAGTCTCCAAAAAGTTTGTCAGTTCCAAAAAAAGCATTACCTTTGCATCCGCATTCAGGGGAATGCACTTTAAAAGGATAAAAAATGCGGAAATAGCTCAGTTGGTAGAGCACAACCTTGCCAAGGTTGGGGTCGCGGGTCCGAGTCCCGTTTTCCGCTCTATTTATTGAACAAAAAAGAGACATGCTGGGAATGGCCCTCATGTTAAAATGCCCAGGTGGCGGAATTGGTAGACGCGCACGTTTCAGGTGCGTGTGCCGCGAGGCGTGCAGGTTCGAGTCCTGTTCTGGGCACTCTTTTTTATTCAGTTTCATTTATTGCTGGAGAGGTGGCGGAATTGGTAGACGCGCTACTTTGAGGGGGTAGTGTCAATTGCGACGTGGGAGTTCGAGTCTCCTCCTCTTCACATTATTTTTTGCGGAAATAGCTCAGTTGGTAGAGCACAACCTTGCCAAGGTTGGGGTCGCGGGTCCGAGTCCCGTTTTCCGCTCTTTTTTATTAGGAAAACAACGAATCGTTCTTACATGAATTTATATTTAAGATATTTCGACCGTGAAACACTCGTACACACTGTCGATGAGGCTATTGCCTTTTTAAGCGAAATTGAGGAAGTGGGCATGAACCCTGTTCTGGAAGCTGATATCCGAGAATATGCAGCTAGTGATGTGTTTTATCCCAAGCGTTATAAAGTACGTCCACGAATCTATTTTATTATTATCAAGACAGAAGCAGAGAACATGCAAGACTTCAAAGATAAGAAAGCCATCCATAATACTGCAGCCTTGATGGCTCCGACAAAAACCGCAACACCTGCATTGATACGTCTGAACGAAGAACGTCCAGGTTGGTATGAGGGTATGATTGACTTCAAGCGGGTGCTGTTGGTGCCTGGGACGGGTAAGTACCAGTACCGTGATACCCAGTTTATTGCCAATGTTAAGGCCAATTCAGGTTTGGATTGCTACAATCGTATTGTAGACTATCTGCGTGAGCGTGTGGATGAGCGCAGTCAGTTCCCATCTGCGAAAGGAAAGAATTTCAAGTTCCGCTATTTGGGAATGGCCAAATAGTATTTTTATAAACCTTTTAAAACTATTATTATGAATAAAGTAATGTTGATTGGAAACGTAGGACAGGATCCTGAAGTACGTTACGTGGAACAGGGCGTTGCAGTAGCACGCCTGCGTCTGGCTACTACTGAGCGTGGCTACACTCTTCAGAATGGTACCCAGGTGCCTGATCATACCGATTGGCACAATGTGATTCTCTGGCGTAAACTGGCAGAGGTCGTTGAGAAGTATGTGCACAAAGGCGACAAACTCTATATCGAGGGCCGTGTTCGCTATACGACCTATGATGACAAGCAAGGTCAGCGTCGTTTCGTCACAGAGATATGGGCTGACAATATGGAAATGCTCACTCCAAAAGCAGCTACGCCTACAACACTGCAACAAGAGGAACAACCTATTGCGCAGCCTCAGGATATAGCACAAGAGGCGTCTGGTGAGGCATTGCCGTTTTAATCTATAAAAATGGACTATCTTCAACAAATATTTAGTGAAGTAACAATCATGGCTCCCTCTGCGGGAGCCATCTTCGCTATAGTCTTAGCAGCTATTCTTTTACTATTTTCCGCTTTTGCTTCCGGATCCGAAATTGCCTTCTTTTCGTTGTCACCCAATGATATCAATGAACTGGAAGAAAGCAGTTCCGCGAAAGACAAACGTATCCTTGAATTGCGTGAAGATTCAGAGCGCACTTTGGCCACCATCCTGATTGCTAACAATGTGATCAACGTGACCATCATCATGCTCTGTAACTATTTCTTTACGAATGTGGTTGACTTTGGTTCTGCAGTGTGGCTACAGTTCCTGGTGATAACAATCCTACTCACATTCCTGTTGCTACTTTTTGGAGAAATCATGCCAAAAGTTTATTGTGGACAACATGCATTGAAGATGTGTCGTATGTTCTGCGACAGCATTTTTTTCCTCCGGAAGTTGTTCCGTCCGTTGTCCAGCGTCCTCATGCGTTCTGGTGCTCTGGCAGGCAAGGTGGTGCAGACAGAGAATCATGTGCTGAGTGTCGATGATCTGGAACAGGCTTTGGAACTCACTGATAAGGAGGACCTGAAGGAAGAGAAGAATATGCTCGAAGGCATTGTACGCTTTGGCGATGAAACGGCTAAGGAGGTTATGACCAGTCGTCAGGATATCGTCGACCTTGACTTCAAGAGTAAGTTCCACGAGGTCATCCAGTGTGTTGTCGACAATAACTATTCCCGTATTCCCGTCTATCAGGATTCTATCGATAATATACGTGGTATCCTTTATATTAAGGATCTACTGCCACATCTTTCTAAGTCTGACACCTTTCGTTGGCAGTCGCTCATCCGTCCCCCGTATTTCGTTCCGGAAACCAAGAAAATTGATGACTTGCTACGTGAGTTCCAGGAGAACAAGGTGCATATCGCCATTGTGGTTGATGAGTTTGGAGGCACTAGCGGTTTGATAACGATGGAGGATATCCTTGAGGAGATTGTGGGCGAAATCAATGATGAGTACGATGAGGAGGAGAAGCCATACGTACGCATCAATGCGAATACGTATGTGTTTGAGGGAAAGACGCTTCTGAGTGATTTCTTTAAGATTCTCGATTTGGACGATGAGACTTTCGAGGAGGTGGAGGGTGATGCAGATTCACTGGCAGGCTTGCTGTTAGAAATAAAGGGTGACTTCCCGGAACTTCATGAGCACATTGATTTCCGGAACTTCACATTTGAGGTGACCGAGCTTGATGAGCATAGGATATCAAAGATAAAAGTGGTGATTCATTCTTGAACCACCACTTTTTAAATATCCGGGCTATCCGATATTACCAGCCAATAGAATCATAGCCGGCTGCATAATACCAACCCATCTTCTTGATATTCTTGTTGTCTGTTGACTGCAGTTTTTTCTGCAGAATGAACATACTGATGCCTGAGTAGTCCTCTTCTGTTATTTCAAAATCATAGAAGTTCACGTGGTTCATCGTTTCCCAGTCCTTAGCGAACTTCTTATAGATGACCGCCCTGTCAAAAGCCTGCTTCCAGCTCTGATACTCTGCTTCGAGATCATAGTTCATGGCGTATGTCATAATGAAGTGGTTCATATCATACAGATTCCTATCCAGATAGTAAATCAGATTATTCAGGTCGGGATATTCTGGCATTTCCTTGGTCTTCATTACTTGCAGGATGGTCTTGGTAGCATTAGCCAGGTTGGCCATCTCGCTACTCTTCACTACTGCCAAAGGTACGCGGTCGCGATACATCAATGCATATTGGTCGCAGATAGACTTATAGAATGTCTCTTTCTCCATCATGGCTGGCACAACCTTACTGTATGGAGCACCTTCACCGGGAATCTCAGCAGGTGAACCGATAAAGTAGTCGCAGACATCCTTCAGTTCGTATGCGCACTCTGCACACATCATATTACAGCAATCTGCAAAGATGAATTTCAGGTGGGGTAGGGTTTTCAGTGTCTTTGCCAGAGTGGGAATATTCATCCATAGGTCGCCACTACCCTGATTCGATCCATTCTTGTTGGTACCACCATAGGCTCTGTTACGGGCAGAATTGTTTGCAATACTATCGTTTTTGAAAAGCCATCCACTAGCATGTCCCCAGAGCACCAGTCCGTAGTCCTTGCCAGGATAATCTGTGAAGGCTTTTTCTATCACGGTCTTCATCGTAGCAGGATTGCATGGCAGCATCGATTCGTCCAAGGGGATGGAATCGCGAAGTTCACCTTTACGGTAGTGCAGCAGGTATGGCTTATAGTCGTCGTAATCGGAGATAGGGTCTTTGGCCTTGTCGACATAAATCACAAGGTGGTTGTCACCCATGCTTTCGATACCCTGTTTGATTTCCTTCAGGTCGTACTCTGCAAAGCGGTTGCTAGTGTTTGGCCAGAGTGTCAGATTGTTCTGTGCAGCCATATAGATCAGAACTGTGCGCTCAGCAACGGGGTCTTCTGTCTCTGGGTCGTCTTTGCCACAGCCAACGAACATCAGCATCGTCATTGCCAATAATCCTATCAGAATTTTTTTCATAATTACCATTTTCTGCAAAGTTCGATATTTGAAATTTAAAAAGAGCCCAACGAATAACTCGTTGGACTTCTCTTTGCGGAGAGTGAGGGATTCAAACCCCCGATACCCGAAAGGGGTATACCGGATTTCGAGTCCAGCGCGATCGATCACTCTGCCAACTCTCCGATTAAGCTAAGGCCATCGGGCTTTTGCGGATGCAAAGATAAGGAGAAAAAATGAAACAGCCAAAAATATTTTGGGAAAAGTTGTCTAACCTCGACTTTTTATTCAAAAGAGAGCTTTGATAATCTGTTTTTTAGTTGCTCAGCCTCCGATTTGCGAATGCTAAGTTTGATTTCGCAGGTGTTATCGTAGGTCTGGGATAGGATACGAGGCTGCATTTCCTTAACGATACGCATCACATCGTTCATCATGGGGTAGGCGAATGAGTAGGTGATAATCTCTTCCACCTGTCGAGTCTCTATCTCTGAATGAGTGATGGCATCTGCAGCGGCTTCGCGATAGGCAACAATAAGCCCGCTGGTGCCCAGGTTCACACCACCGTAATAACGCACCACAACGATGAGAATGTCTGTGAGTTCGTTGCTGTTGATTTGTCCAAGGATGGGCTTTCCTGCAGTAGAAGAGGGCTCACCATCATCATTGGCACGAAACTCAACTCTTTCTGGCCCAAGCATATAGGCGTAGCAGACATGGCGTGCATCAAAATATTTCTTGCGATAACCAGCAAGGATGTCCTTGATTTCTTCTACTGTAGACACATGATGAGCGAAGGCGAGGAACTTGCTACGCTTGTCGGTGTAGTAGCCCTCGCCTCCGCTCTTGAGTGTCTTGTATTCGTCTGTCATTAATTGTTATACTCCTGCCAGCTCTTGATCTTCACATCGTCGAGGTTCATGGCGGTGAAAGCCTCGATGAAGGCCTTGGCCAGACGGACATTGGTCATCAGAGGAATGTTATGGTCGATGGCACCACGACGGATTTTGTAACCGTTGGTAAGCTCGCGAGAGGTATGGTTCTTTGGCACGTTGATGACCAGACCTACCTTATGCTGCGAGATAAGATCCATCACGTTGTTATCACCGCTCTCATCAGGCCATGCAACGCTGACAGCCTTCACACCGTTGTCATTGAAGAACTTGGCGGTTCCAGCTGTAGCGTAGATCGTGTAACCCTTCTTGGCCAGTTGCTGGGCAGGCTCAAGCAGAGAAACCTTGCCTTTAGCACCACCAGATGAGATCAGCACGGCATCCTTAGGAATAGAATAGCCTGTTGCTATCAGCGCATTAAGCATTGCCTCGTTGAGGTCATCACCCAAGCAGCCAACTTCACCAGTAGAACTCATGTCAACACCGAGGACAGGGTCGGCATTCTGCAATCTTGCAAACGAGAACTGTGAGGCCTTCACACCAATGCGGTCAATGTCAAACTCGCTCTTTTCAGGCTTCTGATAAGGCGCATCGAGCATAATCTTCGTAGCAGTCTCAATGAAGTTACGCTTCAGGATCTTCGATACGAAGGGGAATGAACGAGAGGCACGGAGGTTACACTCGATCACTTTCACCTCGCGATTCTTTGCCAGGAACTGGATATTGAATGGACCGCTGATGTTCAGCTCTGCAGCAATCTTATGGGCAATCTTCTTGATCTGACGGATAGTAGAGAAGTAGATGTGCTGGGCAGGGAATACCATTGTGGCGTCGCCAGAGTGTACACCAGCATACTCTACATGCTCAGAGATGGCATACTCGATGACCTCACCCTTATCGGCAACAGCATCAAACTCGATTTCCTTGGTCTCTGTCATGAACTTCGATACCACCACGGGGAATTCCTTAGATACCTCTGTGGCCATATTGAGGAAGCGATGCAGCTCTTCTTCGTCGTAGCACACGTTCATGGCAGCACCCGAAAGCACATACGAAGGACGTACGAGCACAGGATAGCCTACTTGTTCAACGAACTCCTTGACATCCTCAAAGCTCGTCAAAGCTCTCCATGCGGGCTGGTCGATGCCCAGCTTATCAAGCATGGCTGAGAACTTGTCACGGTTCTCTGCACGGTCAATATCCACAGGACTGGTTCCTAATACGGGTACGCCCTGACGGTAGAGCTTCATGGCGAGGTTGTTAGGAATCTGACCACCTACGGAGACAATCACACCCTTGGGCAGCTCCAGGTCGATGACGTCAAGCACGCGCTCCAGTGAGAGCTCGTCGAAGTATAGACGGTCGCACATATCGTAGTCGGTAGACACGGTCTCGGGGTTGTAATTGATCATAATCGACTTGTAACCCAGCTTGCGGGCTGTGTTGATGGCATTCACGGAACACCAGTCGAATTCTACAGAAGAACCAATGCGATAAGCACCTGAACCTAAGACCACTACAGACTTCTCGTTATTGTAATAGTTTATATCGTGTGCAGGCTTATATTGCTCGCCCTGTGGATTACCGAATGCAGGTGTGTGGGTGTAAGTGAAATACAGGTAGTTCGTGAGTTCCGGATGCTCAGAGGCCACTGTAGGAATGCGCTTCACGCTGGGCAGAACACCCTTTTCCTTACGATACTTACGAACGGCCAGATTCTCCTTCTCCATGTTGCCGCTCTGAGGCTTCAGTACGAAGCGGGCAATCTGGAAGTCGCTGAATCCGCAACGCTTCACCTCCAGCAAGAGCTCATCGGGCAGTTCCTCCAGTTTGTTGTATTTCTGCAGCTCGTGCTTCAGGTCGACGATGTGCTTCAGTCTTTCGAGGAACCATACATCGATCTTCGTCAATTGCTCAATACGCTCGATGCTGTAACCCTCTTCAAGAGCCTGGGCGATGGCAAAGATACGGAGGTCAGTAGGATTGGCCAGCTCCTCGTCGAGGTTATCGAACTTCGTGTGGTCATTACCTACGAAGCCGTGCATACCCTGTCCGATCATACGGAGACCTTTCTGTATCATCTCCTCGAAGCTACGACCGATGCTCATGATCTCACCTACGGACTTCATCGAAGAACCGATTTGTCTTGAAACACCGGCAAACTTGGTAAGGTCCCAACGTGGAATCTTACAGATCATATAGTCGAGGCTCGGAGCTACGTATGCTGAAGAGGTGGTACCCATCTCACCGATCTGGTCGAGGGTATAGCCAAGAGCAATCTTGGCAGCTACGAAGGCGAGGGGGTAACCTGTGGCCTTCGAGGCAAGGGCTGATGAGCGTGAAAGACGGGCGTTGATCTCGATGATACGGTAGTCGTTGGTCTCTGCGTTGAAAGCGAACTGAATATTGCACTCACCCACGATACCAAGATGCTTCACACATTTGATGGTGATATCCTGCAGCATCTTTACCTGATCCTCCTTCAGTGAGCATGTCGGTGCTACGACGATCGACTCACCTGTATGGATGCCAAGTGGATCGAAGTTTTCCATCGAGGCTACTGTGAAGCAACGGTCGTTGGCATCGCGGATGCACTCGAACTCAATCTCCTTCCAGCCCTTGAGGCTTTCCTCTACGAGGATCTGGGGAGCGAAGGTGAAGGCCGACTCTGCCAGTTCGATGAATTTCTTCTCATCGGGGCAGATGCCTGAGCCAAGACCACCGAGGGCGTAAGCAGAACGGATCATAATGGGGAAGCCTATCTCATGGGCTGCCTTCAGGGCATCCTCCATCGACTCTACAGCGTGGGATACAGGCACTTTCAGATTGACCTCGGCCAGCTTTTTAACAAAAAGGTCGCGGTCCTCAGTGTTCATGATGGCCTCGACGCTTGTTCCTAAAACTTCAACCCCGTATTCCTTTAATGTGCCGTTCAGATAAAGCTCTGTTCCGCAGTTCAGTGCGGTCTGTCCTCCGAACGCCAAGAGAATACCGTCTGGCCGTTCTTTCTTAATGATTTCGGTTACGAAATGTGTATTGACCGGTTGGAAATACACCTTGTCTGCAATACCTTCACTGGTTTGGATGGTTGCGATGTTAGGGTTAACGAGCACGCTTTTGATGCCTTCCTCGCGAAGCGCTTTTAATGCTTGTGAACCAGAGTAGTCAAACTCTCCTGCTTGTCCGATTTTCAAAGCGCCCGATCCGAGCACCAACACCTTCTTCAGTTCTTTCTTCATAATGTTTTTTTGCGTTGATTTTAGATTACTTCCTAAATTCGCGTGCAAAGGTACACAGAAAATCTGATTTAACAAGCATTTACTTGCGGAAAATTTGTCTTCACCCCGCATTTTTTATCATAAAATCAATGTGCTTAGGCTCACTTGGCGTCATTACTCGCTGTCTGTAGCCCTGAGGATGATGCTTGTGGCTCCGATGGTAAAGAGGGTGCCGTCGTCGATGATGCGGCGTTCTTTGGGTGATAGCTCCACGTTGTCTACGAAGGTGCCCGTATTACTGTTGTTATCCTTGAGGGTATAGCGCAGACGTCCGTGCTTGTCTCTCGAAACGGTGATGGTGCAATGGTTCAGGTCTACGCTGGGGTCTACGGTCTCAAAGGTACAGTTGGCAGGGTTGCCTTTCTGGTAGCGACCAATGACATTATCTCCCATCTTCAAGGGAATCACCTGCTTATAATGGAATACGTTTTCTATGATGACCACCGATCCACAGCCTTCTTCGTTGGCATTCTCATCGGGATTCTCATCTTTCTGGCGGTTTTTCAGTTTGCTCACACCCATGCGGATGCCAAATTCCTTGCCACAATCAGGACATTTGAAGACCAGTGATTGTCCGGCCTCATACTGAGTCTCGTCGAAAGTGATGTATTGGTCGCATTTCGGGCACCGCACGCGCTTCATAAGTTCAGACGTTATCTTTGAGTTTGAGTACCCATGCCTCCTCGAAGCCCTTGTTGTCGCGAACGTTGTTCAGGCGGTTATAGGCTGCGTTCTGTGTCTC
>Ga0247608_10004224_pt1 | contig 16236 bp, 9 predicted proteins | sample 176DNAGHGlowgp2_FD_193490 | JGI IMG/M metagenome (GOLD analysis project Ga0247608, IMG submission 193490) | Sheep rumen microbial communities from Palmerston North, Manawatu-Wanganui, New Zealand - 1766 DNA GHGlow gp2 | ecosystem: Host-associated > Mammals > Digestive system > Stomach > Rumen ... | reverse complement strand
GGCATGGTGAACACAATCTTTGTTTTGCTAATGCTTGAGATAGCAGAACGTGGCAATGTGTAGTTGTCGCCGAAGTTCACGGTTACGGGGAAGTCTGCATAGTCCAGGAAGTAGTCACCTACGATGGTTACCTCTTCGCCAGCTTCGGCCCACTCGTTTGACATCGAGCTTACCACAGGTCCAGGTATTACAACGTGGAAATCGTATGAAACAGTATCCTTATCTCTGGTAGCAAAATAGATCTTGTCTGTTACTTTGCCTGGAATCTCGTTAGGCACTGTTACGATAAGCGTGTTGTCTGTGATATAACTGGTGTTCAGCACGGCCTGCTGGTCGTTGAACAACAGTCCCGTCACACTTCTTAGGTTCTCACCTACGATGCAGATGGTAGACTGCATAGAGGCAGCGGTGATGATTGAGTCTCTTGAGCTTGCACTAACAGGACGGATGAAGCTGATAGTAGGCTTGCCTCCCTGTATTTGGTAAGCATCGGGCTCGTCCTTGCACGATGTGGTGGCCAATGCAGCAAAGGCTACCAAAGCAAGACTCAGACCTTTGAATATATTTTTTGTTTTCATTGTTAGTCTCATTTATAGATTAATATGGATATTCTGTTCTCACATCTACGTGGATAGCCTCTGCATTGCTGCCTAGGTTGGGGTTCAAGGCTACGTCCTCAGTAGGATAAGGAAGATTGAAACTGCTGGCAGTTACATTGGGGACAGGTGTTGTCTCGTCATACTCTATGTTTGTAGGATCCCAAGTAGCACCATCGCTTTCAAAGTATGTCTTATAAACCTCACTACAGTTCCAGATAGCATTACGACGCTGACTGGTGAGCTCGGCGATACAAGAATTTACATCGTAGTATGCACGACGTACAAAATCGTACCAACGGTCGCCCTCGCCGGCCAGCTCCAGGCGGCGCTCCTTCCAGATGTCATCAAAGCTGAGCTGTGTCTTATCAACTGCTGATGGAACAGAACGGCCACGAACGGCATTAAAGGCAGCCAGTGCGGTAGCGCTGGTGGTCTTGCCCTGCAGAACCTCGGCTTCGGCATGTACCAGATATACATCAGCAAGGCGGAGAATATGAGTGGCTACAGCGTACGACATACGAGCTGCAGACATACCACACTCTGCTTCGTGATCGGCATTGTCGCCATAAGCATGCTTAACATTCTGAACACCGCATGGGCCCTGGAACTGGCCAGTTGCTGCAGCGTTGTAATTCTTATCGAAGTAGAACTTCAGAATATCAAAACCCTTCTTTCCGTTGCCCAGATCCTTGTCGCGCCAGAAGTAGTCATAAACATCGCCAGGACCCATAATGGTTGCCTTACGGCGAGAATCTACATCAAGACGGTTCTTGGGATTCTCGGTTACATCATAGCCGAAAGCATCCTGCAGGTCGGCAGATGGGCCACCCCAGCCGCCCCAGCAGTCACCAAACTCGTCGAAGCCCTCGGGCATCAGGTCGCTCTGCAGAGTATTCTGACAGGTCCAGTGTGCACCAACTGTCCAGCGCCATGCAAAGAGGCTCTCGTCGCTTGTGTTGTTTGAACCACGGAAGATGTCCTCGTAGTTAGCCACCAGCTTACGACCAGAATTGTTGATTACATCGAGCGAAGCTTCAGAAGCCTTTTGCAACAGGCTGTTGTCGAGTTGGCCCGATACACCAGCGGCTGTCAGTGCAACCTTAGCATACAAGCCCTCAGCACAGTAATAGTCGATACGACCTGTTGAGCTCTTAGTCTTAGGCAGCAGTTCCATTGCTTTCTCAAGAGTCATCATAATATACTCGTAAACGTCGGCCTTCTGTATCTTGTGCAGGGTGTTATAGTCGCCGGCTGCCAGGTTAACAGAGTTATCGTGTACGATGGGCACATCGCCAAACGAACGTACCAGGAAGAAGTAGGCCATTGCTTTCCATGCCAGACACTCGCCCATGCACTGGTTCTTTACGCTTTCAGAGGCCGATGAACCCTTGATAGAGTTATAAACGGTGTTGGCGTGTCCAATCTCAGCCCAGAGAGAGTACGACATGTTAACCAAATCCTGATCGGTACCATTTACCGAGAAATTCATATAAGGAGAACTACCCCAGAACATATTGCCCGACATAACTTCACCAATCTTGATGAAACCGCGCTGGAAGTCATACCATGGAGAGTTGTACAGATAGTTTACACCCGCAATACACGAGTTGTCGTCGGTGTAGTAGTTCTCGGTGTTGTAGTTGTCTTCCACGGGCTTATCCAGGAAGTCGTCGCACGAGGTCATGCTCACTCCCAGAAGCATGGCTGCTGCTACATATTTTAAATTCTTGATATTCATAATTCAATGATTTTAATACAGTTTTACCTTATACCCTTTTTAGAAAGATACGTTAACGCCCAATGTAACAGATGTTGGCGAAGGATAGCGTCCGTTATCCAGTCCATACACATTGTTTGAGGCTGTAGACACACCAATTTCAGGATCATAACCATCGTAGCCTGTGATGGTCAGTAGATTGGTGGCATTGAGGGTAAGGCGCAGGTTTGTCAAACCAATCTTCTTAATCAGTTTCGCGTCGAATGTGTAGCCCAGTGTGATAGCCTTCAGGCGTACATAACTGCCATCTTCGATGTAGCGTGAACTCCAAGCGTCGTTGTCGTTCGGGTCGTTGATTGCAGCGCGTGGCATACTGCTTACACCTGTGGTGACAACGTTTGCGATATCATTGTACCACCATTCAGAGTAGTTACCGTCCTTAGGCTGCAAACGTGTACGATTCTGAACGTCGGTAAGCTGGTTAGCCCAAGGAGAGTTCATGTGGGTAAGCTTCATCTTCATGTAGTTTCCAACCTTGTTGCCTACCGAACCATTAATAAAGATGTTAAGGTCGAAGTTCTTATATACGAATGTGTTGTTCCAACCAAATGTGAACTTAGGCAGTGGCGAACCGATATTGGTCTTATCGTTCTCGTCGATCACGCCGTCGCCATTAACATCCTTATATTTGATATCACCAACGTAGGTGGTGTTCTTAGGATTGTACTTGGTAGGATCGGTGCTCCACGACTTGGTGCCGTCGGCATTTGTGATAATTGGGTTGTTCTGCTGCAGAGTGTTTACTGGCGAGTTCAGAATATCCTCAAAGCTCTGGTAAACACCTTCTACTTCATAACCATAGAAGTTATAGAGGCTCTCGCCTGGTACAGAGCGGCTAACCACGTCGGTCCACTGACCATATCCAGGCAGTGCGGTAGAGCCGCTGAGGCTCTTCAGCTTGTTCTTGTTGAACGAAATCTGGAAATCGCTCTCCCAGCTGAAGTTCTTGGTCTCTATGGGACGAGCCTTGATTTCAAACTCGAAACCTGTGTTCTCAATGTCGCCATAGTTTCCATAAGGTGCTGCAAGGGCAGAAGAACCGTTACCCGATGTACCCATGATTGAAGGCAAGGTGAGCTGCATCAGCATGTCCTTTGAAACCTTCTTATACCAGTCGGCTGTTACGTTGATGCGACCGTTGAAGAAACCAAGGTCGAGACCAACGTTAATCTGCTCCTGAGTTTCCCACTTGATATCCAGATTCTTCAGGTTGGCAGGGCGATAGCTCAGTCCAAGACCAGTTTCCATGGTCGACATGGCTGAACCCCACTTGTAACCTCCGATGTTAGAGTTACCTGTCTGACCCCAACCGAGACGGAGCTTACCATTGCTGAGCCACTTAACATCCTTCATGAATGCCTCGTTGTTAAAACGCCATGCACCTGCAACTGAGTGGAAACCTGCCCAACGCTTGTTAGGACCGAAGTTTGAGCTACCGTCGTAACGGTATGTATATGTAACCAGATAACGGTCGGCATAATTATAGGTTTCGCGCGTGAAGAACGAAGCCATTGATGACGAACCAAAGCCACTGCCTACCTTTGGCTCACCAGCACCGAGTGCAGGATTGTGAACCTCGTCGTTAGGCAGATTGTTGTTCTGCAGTGAAATATAGTCGTATTTCGACTCCCAAGCCTCTTGTCCCACCATGGCTGTGATAGAGTGCTTGCCGAATGTGTTGGCGTAGGTTACATAGTTCTTCAGAGCCCAGAATGTGTTTGAGTTCTTCTGCATACGGCTCTCGTTAGATGAGCGGTTCCATGTTCCAAGGTTCACCATTGGCTCGTAGGTCTCACCCTTTGAGCTACCTATGTCGAAACCAAGTTCGGCATGCCATGTCAGATGATTGATAGGCGTGATATCAGCAAATACGCTACCATTCAGTTTCTTACGTGCCAGCAGAATCTCGTCAAGCATAGCCAAAGCGATTGGGTTAGGACTGGTGAATCCTTCTTTTGAAACGTGTGAATAGCCACCGTTGATATCGTAAATCTGGATATCAGGAGGTGTGGTGAGCGAGTAGTTGATGATACCCTCATCAGAGTCGGCCAGTTTCAGGTTCTCATCAGTTGATGTGAACGATGCGTTCAAACCGAGTTTCAACCACTTCTTTAGCTGCGCATCGAGGTTTACACGGGTTGAGAAACGCTTAAAGTTAGAACCGATGATAGTACCCTGCTGGTTCATCAAACCACCCGAGATAAAGTACTTAACGGCATCGGTACCACCCTGTGCGCTTACTTGGTGCTGGTGCTGCCAGGCTGTGCGGAATACGGCATCCTGCCAGTTTGTACCCTTACCAAGGATAGATGGGTCGCTGTAAGTCTCGTCGGGCTTTGAAATCTCACCCTGCTGAGCCATGTCGTTATAGAACTCGGCAAACTCGCGCAAGTTCAGCATGTCGAGACGCTTGGTCTGGCGCTGAACGGTTACGCTACCATCGTAGGTAAACTTAGCCTCGCCGGCCTTACCTCGCTTGGTGGTAATCAGAACAACACCGTTAGCACCCTGTGCACCGTAGATAGCGGTGGCAGAGGCATCCTTCAGAATCTCCATGCTTACGATATCAGATGGGTTGATGGTTGACAGTGGTGATACGGTAGAAACCGAACCGTTACCCAGAGCGTCGCCCAAACCGAAGTCGGCACCTGAGTTTCCGCCGCCCTGCATAATTACACCGTCAACAACGTACAATGGCTCGGCACCGGCATTGATAGTTGCCTGACCACGTACACGGATAGATGAAGACGAACCAGGAGCACCTGATGTCTGCACGGCAGTGACACCAGTAACACGTCCCTGGAAACTCTGGTCGATGTTTGTGATGTTCGAGCCCTTGATGGCCTTCTCGTCCATGGTGGCCGAAGCACCTGCAAGGTCGCTCTTCTTCATAGTACCATAACCTACTACTACCACCTCGTCGAGCATCTGCTTGTCTTCTTCGATTGTAATCTTGTAGTTAGTTTGGTTAGCTGTAATCTTTACCTCTTTGTTAAGGTAACCGATGTAAGAAATTACCAGGGTCTGACCTGGATTTGCGTTCAGAGTAAAGTTTCCGTCGAAATCGGTTGCAACACCATTTGACGTGCCCTTTACCACAACACTGGCTCCGATGACGGGGCCTGAAGCGTCGACTACAGTTCCTGTAATCTTCTTCGCAGCCTGCTGAATCTCCTGTGGAGCTCCAGCGGCATAAGCGTTTGTGGAGTGTCCAAGTCCCAAGAGAGCCATGGCACCCATCAGTAGCGCTGTCTTTCTAAAGTTTTGATTCATATTTAAGTTTTATAATTAGGAAATAGAGTTATATCGTGTAGAATTCGCTTGCAAAAGTAAAACAGTTTACTGGAATGGCACAACTCAATTTTAACCAATACTGACACTTTTCTTAAAATTGATAATTTTTGTTCTATGTTAAATAAATATAGTAGTAAACTTTGATAAGAAAGTATAAGGCTATTTATTAAATAATTACTATCTTTGCAGCGGAAAATAAAACAATTGTGAAAAATGAAAAAACTTTATTCCCTTTTATTGGCCTTTCTGGTCATTTTGCCTATTGGGGCGCAAATCAGGGGCAACAATATTGTTGTAACCGTTGAGCCCGATCACCAGGACTGGAATTATCGTGTAGGCGAGACGGCCAGATTCGTGGTCGAAGTACGCCGCTCTGGCACACTTATCAGCGATGTTGCTATTGACTATGCAGCTGGTCCTGAGATGTATCAGGGCACCAAGAAGACCGCCCAACTGAAAGACGGCACGCTTAAGCTTACAGGAAAAATGACTTCGCCTGGATTCTATCGTGTTGATGTAACGGCACATGTAGATGGTAAGGACTATCGCGGAGCCTGTGCTGCAGCCTTCTCGCCTGAGAAGTTGCAACCCTCAACCGTCATGCCTGCTGACTTTGCCAACTTCTGGCAGCAGTCGATAGCCGAGGCTCGTAAGACTGACCTCGACCCTACAAAGCGCCTTTTGCCCGAGCGTTGCACTAAGGACGTGAATGTTTATGAGGTAAGTTTCCAGAACGAGCAGTGGGGCTCGCGTACATATGGTATTTTATGCGTGCCCGTGAAGGAGGGTCGATATCCCGCACTACTTAGAGTACCCGGTGCAGGTGTGCGCCCCTATGGAGGCGATGTGTACACAGCATCGCAGGGCGTTATCACACTCGAAATAGGTATTCACGGTATACCCGTAACAATGGAGCAGGGTGTTTATGACAATCTGCACAATGGTGCGCTGAGAGGCTATTGGGAGTTTAATATGGATTCGCGCGAGAAACACTACTATCATCATGTAATCATGGGCTGTATCCGTGCGATGGACTATATAGAGCAGTACACCCCGTGGAACGGAAAGAATGCTGGTGTTACGGGCTCGAGTCAGGGAGGATTCCTCACGCTGGCTACAGCAGGACTCGACAAGCGTATAACTTGCTACGCCCCCGTGCATGCAGCTCTTTGCGACCATACTAACTCGCTGCGTGGCATTGCCTGTGGATGGCCCCATTATTTCTACTGGAATAAGGGCAAGGGACAGGAGAAGCAGATAGAGGTGTCGCGCTATTACGACGGTGTGAATTTCGCACGCCTGATTACCAACAGTCAGCATGGCTGGTTCTCTTTTGGCTATTGCGACGACGTTGTTCCTCCTACCACAGCATGGGCTACCTATAACACCGTTACTGGCCCTAAAGAGATTTCGCCTTATCAAGCTACATGGCACTTCTGGTTCCAGGAGCAGTGGGACGAGTGGGAGAGCTGGCTTTTAAAGAAGTTGTTATAATGTTTAATGATTAATGTTTAATATAATATGAAACCATATAAATTCCAACCGTATCTGAAGACCACCATCTGGGGTGGCTATCAGATTGCACCATTCAAAGGCATCTTTAATGCCCAGCCCAATGTGGGCGAGAGTTGGGAAATAAGCGGTGTGCCTGGCCATGAAAGTGTGGCCATCAACCGTGGACTTATAGACGATGTAGACGAAGGTCTGACACTTGTCGAACTTATTGACAAATACAAAGGCCTGCTCGTAGGTCAAAAGGTCTATAAGAAGTACGGCAATCAGTTCCCGCTCTTGGTAAAATTCATCGATTCACGCCAGGACCTCAGCGTTCAGGTACATCCTGACGACAAGCTGGCTATGCAGCGCCATGGCTGTCAGGGCAAAACAGAGATGTGGTATATCATCAAGAGCGATGTAGGCTCAAAAATATATGCAGGACTCTCTAAGAGTATTACCCCTGATGAATACGAGCAGCTGGCCACTGCCGAGCCCCAAAACGGGCGCTCACCCATGCAGGATGTCATTGCTACCCACGAGGCTCATGAGGGCGACCTGTATTTCCTGCCTGCAGGCCGACTGCACGCTATAGGTGCCGGCAACTTCCTTGCAGAGATACAGCAGACCAGCGATATCACCTATCGTGTCTACGACTTCGGCCGTAAAGACGAGCATGGTATCCCTCGCGAACTGCATATCGATCAGGCCAAAGATGCCATCGACTATCAGGTATGGCCTGCTTATCGCACGTCATACGACAGTACGAAACCCATTTCGCAGCTCATCCACTGTCCGCACTTTGTTGTGCATCGTATTGTAGTACAGGTTGCCCAGCAGGTAGACTTCCATTGCGACTCTTTCGTTATTGTTGTATGTCTATGGGGTCAGGCAAATATCAACGGCATCGACATCCGTCAGGGAGAGACAATCCTCGTCCCTGCCAGCGAAAACATCCTATACATCTTTGGCAACGCCACTTTCTTAACAGCAACGATGCCATAAAAATAATCCCCGCCGAAACGGTGGGGATTTCTTTTTTTTATACTTTCATGCAAAACTATTTTGCCAACTCATTCCGCATTTCCTGGCCCAGTTTGTTCCAATAGGGTAGGTGTTTCAGGGTGGAGCGTACGGGTTGTACGTGCCACAGCATCAGGAGCAACAAAAACAGGCAGCCTATTAGACAGGTGACACCATAAAGATACTTTACGGCCTGCATGATGCTCTGTATGGCGTCTATCGGCACACCGCGAGCCAGGTTGTCGGCTATGTGATAGCGCATCAGATAACTATAAATACCACCGCTGATACTATCTACCACGCCGTTACGGATAAATGCGGCTATCGTCAGACTCATGAAGAAATGCTGGAATGGCATCAACTCCTCAAGATAAATGGTTAGCACACAGAAGAAAATGGCATAGCCGAAGGTGCGCACAAACGTAGGCGCATAGAGTCGTTCGATGTTCAGTTCGGGTGTGATGTAGAAGTACATCATCACCTGATAAGCCAGCATCAGCGCAAAACCGATGGTGAGCAGCGGTGTGTACTTCAGTCTCAGCATCTTCATCCACCACAGACAGAACAGACAGCCGCTTACGGAACCTATCCAGCCCACGATGTTGAATCGCGACGAGGTAAGCATGCCGTAGTGCAGTATGCTACCTGTAAACACTCCTTCCAACGCATTGTGAGTGGAGTTCATCCATTCTTCTACCACGAAGAAGAACAGAATGGCGGCCAGTGTCTTATAGCCGAAGGCACGAGGGTCGATATACGGATGATGAATATGCATCATACGTCCACAGGCGAAGAATACCGTGATGGGCAGTGCACAGAGCACCATACACCACACACGCGAGTCGCTCCAATTGTAGTACTCTCCGTAGGTAAACAGCCAGATCACTTCGAGCACCGAGGCCGACCAGAGTAGGCATCCCAGCCAGTCGATAGCCAGGAACGGCATGGGGCGCATAAAGCGGAAGTGCTGCGTGCAGGTATAGATAAAGATAAGTGCCACAAGCAGCAGACTTACGATGAAATACTGCATGGCGTGATAGCTGCCGCAGTAGTAGCTAAGCTGTTGCGACAGCCAGCCGCTGGCACTCATATCACCTAGCACCACGATGTAAAGCAAGGGGAAAAATATCTCAAAGTCGCGCTTAGGTGTCATCCACAACTGTATGTTGCTGAAACACTCGAAGGTAGCCATCAGTTTCATAAAACAGCAAGCGTACGACAGCACGCAGAGTACAGGAATCGACTCTGTAAGCAGCGACAGCAGAATGCACACAATCATGCCCGATACTGAGAACAACAGCAACGAGCGATTTGTGAAACGGAACTTCAGTCGGAACAGGATGGGGAAGGGCATAGCCACGCCCACCACGCCGCAGAGGAAAATAAAGGTGGAATCCTCGCGCATGATGCTCATCGCCCCCATCATCTCATGCATATTACCCATGTAGGTAACGTTTACCAGCTGGAAGATGACTGCCATCAGCAGGTATGTCCAGGGTTGCATTGCCTTGGGGATGAAGGGCTTTAGCATGGGCATCGCAAACGGGCGCCCTATCATTGGATCTGCCATATTAATAGTCTACTTCGCACTCTACGTTGAGGCCTGAGAGCAGGCGCTTCACGTCGTCCTTGTTGTTATCCTCAGTCAGTTCAATGCGCACTGGCACGCGCTGTTCTACCTTTACAAAGTTGCCCGTGGCATTGTCAACAGGCATATTGCTGTAGGCCGAACCGCTGGCAGCCGAGATGCTTTTTACCACACCCTTGAATGTGACGCCTGGAATGGCATCGGCCTCAAACTCTACAGGGGCACCGATGGCGATGTGATGCATCTGACTCTCGCGATAGTTGGCAATCACCCATACCGAGTTCTGGTCGATCACGTTCACCAGCAACTGTCCGGGCTGAACCAACTGTCCCACGTGGATATCCTTACGGCCGATGTAGCCGTCGCAAGGTGCTGTAATCACAGTGTAGCTCAAGTTCAGACGGGCCAGATTCAACTGAGCCTCGGCTACGCTCTCGCCGGCAGCCGACTGCCCCAATCGCTGCTGCTGCTCGCCCAGAACCATGCTGGTGGCCTGCTGTCGGCTGCGTGCTGCCTCGTAGCGTGCACGTGCAGCCTCGTACTGCGCCTTCACATTATCGTACTGCTGGCGTGTCACAGCCTCCTTCTGCAGCAACTGCTCAAAACGCAGATAGTCCTTCTGGGCATTCTCCATTTGTATACGAGCCTCGTCGATGCCAGCCGATGCCACGCGTACGTTGCTATGGGTGGTGCTCATACCTGCACTCACGGCCGATGTACTGCTTTTCTGACCTTTTACGCCAGCCTCGGCTTGCGCCAGTGCCAAGCGGAACTCAGCATCTTCGATCACTACCAGTGTGTCACCTTTGTGTACAAACTGGAACTCGTCAAATCTGATCTCCTTAATAAATCCTGGCACGCGTGTGTTTATTGGCGACAGGTGGCGATGCACCATCGCATTGTCGGTATATTCCGTGCTACCCAGATGCACAAAGCGGCTCAGGGCATAGCATACACCCAGCACTAAAAAGGTTACTACTACAATATTATATGCTCTCAGTATTTGTTTTCTTTTGTTCATAACTTCTGTTTTTTAAAGATTTCCTGCGATGAATTTCATTTTGTAATAGGCGTAGGCGATGTTGATACGTGCATCGGCCTCGCTCAGTTCTGCGTCCAGCTTCATGTTGCTGGCGTCGATCATGTCGGTAATCAAGGCTAACTGGTTCAGGTAGCGGTCGTTCACCACTTGGTAGTTCTCCTGTGCCAGCTGCACGCTCTTCTTCTGTGTCTCCAGTTCAATGTAGCTCTGCAGATAGTTGGTGTAGGCGGCCTGCACCTGATTGTTAAGCTGCTCGGCGGCTACGGCCTTCTGCTCGGTGGCTGCCTGCTGCTGCAAACGAGCCTGCGAGAGCTTTTTGTTGCTCTTGAAGAGTGATGAGAGCGAGTACTTTACACCTACGCCCACATACCAGATGTTGAGGTTCTTATCGACGGGTGGCAACTCGAAGGTGATGGGACCGTTGAAGTTGTTCTGCGCCACGATGGCTACCTTAGGCAGCAGTTCACTTTTGGCTAATTTTACCTGCTGCTGGGCCATCTGCTCGTTCACACCAGCCATCTGCAATTGTGGATTAACTGCTGTGGCTGCCTCCTGCCAGTGGGCCTCGCCCTCCTTATTAAATAAGGTGGTGGCAGCGTCGTCGGTTGGTTCTATCATCTCTGTATTGCTGATGCCGAGGGTGTTGCACAGCTGGTGATTCAGGATGCTGCGTGTATTCTGTAGCTTCACCAGATTTAGGCGCAGGGTCTCCATCTGCAACTCATAGCGGGTGATGTCATTCTTCAGCGCCACGCCCTGCTCGTGCTTCTCACGGATGTTGTCTATGAGTTTCTGGGTGAGTGCGATGTTACTCTCAAGTACCTGCTGGCGATGGGCAATCTTCTGCAGGTCGAGATACTGACTCAGTGCCACAAAACGCTGGTTCTGCTCGTTCAGAGCCATTCCAAGTGCGGCCTGCTCTACACCCAGTTCTGCCATTTTGATGCCTGCATCAATGGCGCCTCCGGCATAAATAGTCTGCTGGGCGTCCACCACAAACTGATTACCAAAGTGGGGCGACGTCAGGTTCTGCCAGTCGCTAAAGTCACGATCCGTCATCAGCGCGTTGCCGATATAGCTAGCGCTGAGTTGGGCGTTCACGTCGGGCAGTCGATTGCTCTTAGCTGCCTTTACACCCTCCTGGGCAGCAGCCACCGTGGTGCGGCTGGCCTTAATACTCTTGTTGTTTTCGCTAATCAACTTAAACAGCTCGTTGATATCCATCTTTCTGGTGGTCTGAGCCTCAGTAGATACAGCTGTGGCGAGTACTATCGCCATCATCATAAAAATCTTCTTTTTCATACCATTTCTCGAATTCGGGTGCAAAGGTACGGCGATTTTTTGATGTGATTGCAAACAAAAATGCGTCAGAATTTGGCAATTTGGGAAATAAATGCTATTTTTGCGGCATGAACGAGACTAATTTGGGAAATATAGACCGCACCACCATCGATAACGAAGTGCATGCTATCGATCATGGTGCTATCCTTTACTCACAGGCAGGAACGGCCCGTGTACGCATCAACTTTGATGTGTGGGAGCTGCAGGGAAGGGATGTGCTCATCTTCTTTCCTGGCGATGTGGTAAAATGGGAAATGATGAATGAAGATTTCTCGGCTGATATTATCCGCTATAGTTCCGATATTCTACGTGCTGCCAGTCTGAATGTGGAGCATGCCGTGTATGAGCAGTTGCGTGCCGACCGCCGCTGTGGCTATCGCGAACTGATAGATGTAGTGATCGACAGTATGTTCCGCATCCTCTACTTCTACTTTACTGAGGAGCACTACCAGCTAACCGATCGCATCGTAACACTGCACCTGCAGGCCTTCTTCCTGGGTTTCTACGATTATCTGCAGGCCCATCCTCGCGAGGATAATCAGGAGAAAGGTACTCAGCGCACAGACGAACTGTTCGTGAGGTTTATGGAACTGCTGGAGACTGAGTTCCACCAGGGCCACGAGGTGAACTACTACGCCAATCGTATGTGCATCACCCGTAAATACTTAGGTCTCATCGTAAAAGGCAAGACTGGTCTATCGCCCAAGCAGATTATCGACGAATACCTGATGCTGCGCCTGAAACTCACCATGCGCACCTCGAAGGCCAGTCTGAAACAAATTGCCGACGAATACCACTTTGCCGACCAGAGCGCTCTGACACGCTACTTCAAAACCCACGCCGGCGTAACACCCCAGCAATTCAGATTGTAACTTCTTTTCTGTGAAAAGCGAATTACTTAATATTCATATAGACGGATGTGTAAGATTTTCCATTCGCCGACGCCGATGCGGGCATGACGGCCTTGGTGGGTTTGGTCGCCGTTGTGGCGGCGGAGATACTGCATGTTACCGTCACCAGCGATCTCTACTTCATCTACGGATAGTAGGCCAAGACGTTTTCCGCTAAAATGCTTTTTTGTCTGTTGAGTAGCACCTCCGCCAGCTTCGGCGAAACCATCCTCGCCTAAAGTCTTTTGCTGCTCTTGTTGTTTCTCTGTCGGGGTCTTGAAGTCAATAACCACACCGCTGCCTGCCAACAAATAATCGTATTTTCCAAGACGGATGAGTATAGCTCCACCCTCGGGCCATGTGCTGCCATCAGAGGCACGGGGATCCCAAGGCAGAGTAAAATAGTGGCGGCAGGTCATCATAACACCACCATCATCGAGAATTCGATTATGATCCTCTTGGTCGAAGAGAAGTCCCCAAGTCTTCATCGAACGTTTTATATTGAATACCTGACGCAGCAGCCTGTAGGCTTTTGTTACCGATTCCGTTTCTTTATCGTTGGCCTGGTCGATAGCGAATGGCGAGAATCCCAATGTCTGATGCTCGCCGAAGGCATAGAGGGCACGCACGCCACTATTCTCGCAGCATCGGCTCTCTGGGATAAAGAGACGGTTATTTGGTAATGCATACTGCGTGCACCACGACTTGAAACCTGTATCATAGATGTCAGGGGCTAGTAGGTCGATGCTTGGTGCACCTTCGTGCCAGAAGTCGATGAGATGTGCCAATGGCCCAGCCGATGGATATTCGCCAGGACGTCGCCCACGACTGTTCATTGCGGCATTCACATAGAGCGGCATGTCATGTATTTCTCGAGCCGCCTTGGCCAGATGCTCCACATAGCGAGCATAGCTAAGTGCCATAAACTTCTCGTCGGCATATTCATCCGTGCCGTATCGTTCCGCCCAACGTTCCTTTTTATAAGCCTTCTCTGCCAATGGCGAATGGTCGCGTGCCGACTCCAACATACCGATCTCGTTTTCTATCTGCATCATAATGACCACCTCGCGCTGCGGGTCTTTCTCACGGATATGCCGCATTAGTGCCGAGAAGGCTTTTAAGTCGGCCTGCAGCACATTGTCGCTAAAGCACGAGGCTATCTCCATCTGCTTCCCCTCGGCAGTCTTCGCCCGAGGAAAGCGCTTTGTATCCTTTTTGAACCATTCTGGCGTATAACACGACATAGAGTTTTTCCACGCGCCGAACCAGAGGAACACCACGTGCAACTGCTCCTGCCGTGCCACGTCGATAGTACGATCGATGAGTGTAAAGTCGAATTTTCCCTCAACAGGTTCCATCAGTTCCCAGTAAGCAGGAACAAGTACCGTGTTCAGTCCCAGCGCCCGCATCCGTGGCATCACCTCGTCGATGTCAGCCACAGATGTTGCGGCTGAGTTGCTCAACTCGCCACCAAGGATAGGGCAGGGCAGTGCCGATAGTCTGTCGGCAGCAAAGGCACTCTGCATTGTGACCATTACAACAAGGGAAATAATAAGTCTTCTCATATTCTATAGTTTATTTTTGCAGACAAATATACGAAATAAATCCCAAAGCAATTCATTTTTGCCTTGGGATTTAACTTTTATTGTTATCAATGCCAGCCGCCTGGGCCACCGCCTCCGCCTGGGAATCCGCCGCCACCAGAAGCTCCACCCGAATATGATGAAAGGCTTACTGACGAACCGCCGCTTACTGTGGCGTCGGTAGCTCCGTAACCGTCAAAGATAGTGGTGCCATTGCTCTTCGATACACTATAGAGCGAGCTGCCTCCTGAAACAATCCATGTGCCTGAGTAAGGAACCTTGAAAGCAAAGGCTGTTCCATCCTGTGTGAACGAGTACCAGTTGCTGGTGCTGAGCGATGCCGTGTAGCACGACTGCGTGAGCGATGATCCGCTTTCGAGCGATGGATAGACATATACTGTTCCACTCTGTACGTAGAGTTTGTAACCGCCTTCGGTGTTGGCATCGATAGCCACCTCGGGACTGCTCTTGGTGGTGTAGGCAAATACCGTAGCACCCTTGATGTATAGGTTGCCATTAGAGTCGATGGCGTCGTTGCCGGTAGAGTAGGCTCCCACATAACCGCCAGAGAGTGTCATCGTGCTGGCGGAGTTGATGGCATCGTCAGCCGAATAGGCATAGATTACACCGCCCGTCACGTCGAGCGTGCTCTTTGTCTCCACAGCCTCGTGGTAGCTGGCCTTAGCGTATGTCGTTCCGCCGTTTATGGTCATTGCTCCATCGGCCTTGATGGCCTTCGGCGATGTCTTCAGCGCGTCATCCAGACGCTCGGTAGTGCTTGAGCTGGTAGTGGTGCGTATGGTGGTATTGCTAGTGCTTTGGCAGTAGGCTATCTGTCCGGTGGTGATGGCTGAAGTAACGCCGCCGCTGATGGATAGCGTACCATCCACGCTGATGGCCTTTCCGCCAGCCCCCGTGCTGCTCAGCGTCAGTGTGCCTCCGCTGATAGTCATATTACCGTCGGCACTCATCGCTGCACAGGCCTTCACCTCACTATCGTCGCTATCCCACGCAGCGCTTCCTGTGGTGCTTATGGTGTAAGTTCCGTCGCTAACGGTCATGCTTCCATCAGCCTTGATACCTTTCGAGGCCGCTGCTGTAGTGGTGATGGTGAGTGTGCCGCCCTCCAGATATACGTTGCCGGTGTCCTCATCCTCGTGGTCGGTGGTTTCTCCTGTCGATGTCGTACCGCCCAGGTCACACTGTATGCCGTCGTCACCCACGCCGCTGATAGTAACTGTTCCGCTCTTCATCTGGAAATACTCCTCGCAGTTGATGCCGTCGCTTACGGTCGAGGTGATGTTCAGCGTCAGGTTTTTGATGGTAATATACGAGGCCGACTTGATGCCGTGCTTGTAGTTACCAATGACGTTCAGCGTACCGTTGCCCTGCAGCTGCAACTGGCCTTTCGAGTAGATGCAGGCCTTCTGCGAGCCGCTGCCGTCGGTCAGTGTGCTTTCCGTTCCCTTCTTTGCACTCAGTTGGATGCGCTTCGAGTTGGTTATGTTGATGGCCGCACCGCTTGGGTTGGTAAGCGTCAAACCATCCAGCGATATAGTACATTTGTACGAGCCTGCCAGCGTCATTGAACCGTTGGTAGTCGAG
>Ga0247608_10004220_pt1 | contig 16241 bp, 15 predicted proteins | sample 176DNAGHGlowgp2_FD_193490 | JGI IMG/M metagenome (GOLD analysis project Ga0247608, IMG submission 193490) | Sheep rumen microbial communities from Palmerston North, Manawatu-Wanganui, New Zealand - 1766 DNA GHGlow gp2 | ecosystem: Host-associated > Mammals > Digestive system > Stomach > Rumen ... | reverse complement strand
TTCAGTAATAACTATATCTGCTTTACTAGTATGACCAGCTTCATATATTTTATTTTTAATTTCATTAGAAATATGTGGAACTATTTGTATAGTAGCACCTAAATAATCACCACGTCTTTCTTTTTCAATAACACTTGAATAAATTTTACCATTAGTAATATTAGAAGTGTAATTTAACTCTTCATCAATAAATCTTTCATAATGACCTAAGTCTAAATCTGTTTCACAACCATCAGCTGTTACAAACACTTCTCCGTGTTGAATAGGAGACATAGTACCAGGATCAACATTCATATAAGGATCAAACTTTTGCATAAATACTTTGTATCCTTTAGCTTTTAATAATAATGCAATTGAAGACGCTGTTATACCTTTACCTAGACCAGAACAAACTCCTCCAGTTACAAATACATATTTTGTCATATTAACCTCCCAATAAATAAAAAAAAGTCCAGGAGAACTCACCTAGGCTCTCTTCAATTATATCACTTCTAAAAAAGTGATGTAAAGAGTATTTTTTAATTTGACAAAAAAGTTTAATAAAGTATAATAACTTTTGTAGGAGTGATATATTATGCCTGAAGAATATAATAATGAAACTGGTAATCAACCAGTTAAACATAGAAAAAGACATTTGTCTAAGAAGGGTATAGCAGTACTAGCTGGTGGTTTTATACTAATTACAGGTGGTATATTTAAAATAAACCACCATAGGAATTATGAAACTCCACTTGAACTTGATTCTTCTGTTTCTTATTTAATAACTCATGATGATACAGTTACAATTCTTGGTTATTCATCTTCAGATTTAGTAAAAGAAATAGATTTTTTAGATTGTGCTAGTAGTGTTTATACTAAATTACATAGTATTGATTTAGATACATATGATATGGGTTTAGATAGAATTAGTATTGATGAAATGGATGAGAAATATATTGATGATTTAATAAAGAAATATACTAGACTTAAAAGAGGTGATTTAAAAACTCCATCACCTGAAGCTATTGAGTTTTATAATGTTGTTAATGAGTTAATATCATATAGAGAGGCTTTAACTGAAGAAAGATTTATAAAAGGAATTGATACTATTAATATATTTTCAGATATAGTATTTAATTCAACTATTAAAGATACTTTACATGAAGAAATGGATTATTTTTCTATTAGTAGTAATTTAACAGATAGTACATCTAAAGATTTAGAAATACATTATATTACACCATCTAATATGGATTTTAAATTAGAGGTATCATATTTCTGTGATTTAGAATATTTTAAAGATAGTTTAAATAAACTTAATACTATGAAAGATAATTATTATAATGGTACAAATACTAATATAAAATCAATAATAAAACAAGAGTACAATACTATACAATTTATTAAAACTTGTATATATAATGAATATAAAATAAATAATGGAGTAATATCTCAATACGAAAATCATAATGAGGTAAAGCAAAAAGTAAAAGTAAAATAAGACTTATAAGTCTTTTTTATTTTGTATCTAAATGATATAATTGATATGGTGATTAAATGAATGGTGCTTTTTTTATTGATAAAGAAATAAATTGTACAAGTCGTGATGTAGTAAATGAAATAGTAAAAAAATGTGAAACATCTAAAGTAGGACATACAGGTACATTAGATCCACTTGCTACCGGAGTACTTGTAGTATGTGTAGGTAAAGCTACTAAATTAGTAAATATGTTAACTTGTGAACATAAAACTTATGAAGCAGAAATAACTTTAGGAATTGAAACTGATACTTATGATATTACTGGTAATATATTAAAAGAAGAAATACCTAATATATCTGATGAAGAGATAATAAATGTAGTAAATAGTTTTAAAGGAGAATATGAACAAGAAGTACCTATATATTCTGCTGTTAAAATAAATGGTAAAAAGTTATATGAATATGCTAGAGAAGGAAAAGAAGTAGAACTACCTAAAAGACTAGTCAGTATAGATGATATAAAAATAATAAGCGATATAAAAAGAGAAAATAATAGAATAATATTTAATATAGATGTAAGTGTAAGTAAAGGAACATATATAAGATCACTTGTAAATGATATAGCACATAAACTTAATACTATAGGTGTAATGAGTAGTTTAAGAAGAACTAAATTAGGTGATATTAGTATTAGTGAATGCAAAAGTATAGATGATATAACATTTTCTGACATGATATCTGTAAAAGAATTACTTAAAAGATATGATATAGTGAAAGTTTCTGATGAGTTGAAAAAAGACATATTAAATGGTAAAATTATAGATAATATATATGGTAAAAACTTAATAGTTTTTTGTGACTTAGAAGATAAAGTACTTGCTATATATAAAAAATATGATAAAGATGAAACAAAGATTAAACCTGAAATCGTGTTAGGAGGAATATAATGACATTAGTAATTATGGCAGCAGGAATGGGAAGCCGTTTTGGAGGTTTAAAACAAGTAGAACCAGTAGGACCTAACGGAGAATTTATATTAGACTATTCAATATATGACGCTATTAAAGCAGGATTTAATAAAGTAGTATTTATAATAAAAGAAGAAAATTATGAATTATTTAGAGATACAGTAGGAAAACGTATTGAAGGTAAGATTAAGGTAGAATATGTATTCCAAAATTATGATAATGTACCTGGTGATATTAATATACCAGGTGAAAGAGTAAAACCTTTAGGTACTGGTCATGCAGTATTATGTACTAAACAAATGGTTGATGAACCATTTCTAATTATTAATGCAGATGACTTTTATGGATATGATGCATATTTAAGTGCTAAAAAGTTTATTGATAAAAATACAAATGATAAGAATTATGGTTTGATTACTTTTAAACTTGGTAATACATTAACTAGTAATGGTACTGTTAAAAGAGGAGTATGTACTATAGAAAATGGATTTTTAAAATCTATAAATGAGTCTAGATGTGTTAATACAGAAAGTGGTATACTAGTATCACCACTTAATGGAGATGAACCATATTATACAAATTTTGATACACCTGTATCAGTTAACTTATTTGTATTTTATCCAAATGTATTTAATTATCTTGAAAATGATTTTTATGAATTTTTAACATATTCAGATAATTTATTAGAACATGAGTTCTTCTTACCAACATGTATATCAGATCATGTTAAGAGTAATGATATAACATGTGAAGTGGTAGAAAGTAATGCCGTATGGAAAGGTGTGACGTTTAAAGAAGATTTAGATTCATTAAAAGACTATATTAAAGAAAGCATTAATGAAGATAAATATCCTTTAAATTTATATGAATAGGAGGGTTTAAATATGACATTAGTTATAATGGCTGCTGGAATGGGAAGTCGTTTTGGTGGTTTAAAACAAATAGAACCTGTGGGACCTAATGGTGAATTCATAATTGATTATTCAATATATGACGCTATTAAAGCTGGGTTTGATAAAGTAGTATTTATTATAAAAAAAGAAAACTACGATATATTTAGAAATACAATAGGAAAACGTATAGAAGGAAAAATAAAGGTGGAATATGTATTCCAAGATAATTCACATGTTCCTTCAGATATAACTATTCCGGAAGAAAGAGGTGCTAAACCTCTTGGTACAGGGGACGCTATATTATTCTGTGAGGATGTAGTAAATGAACCATTCTTAATTATAAATGCTGATGATTTCTATGGAAGTGAATCATATAATAAAGCTATGGAATTCATTAAAAATAATAAAGATGAAAATAATTATGGTGTAATAGGATATCAAATAGGAAATACTTTAACAGAAAATGGTTCAGTTAAAAGAGGTATTATTAAAGTTATTGATAATAAGTTAGACGCTTTAATAGAATCAAAATGTATTTTAACTGAAAATGGTGTACTTGCTTCACCACTTAGTGGTGATGAGCCATTCTATGTATCTTCTGATTCACCTGTATCAATGAATATGTTTGTATTCTATCCAAATTTTTTTAAATTATTAAGAGAAGATATTGAGGTATTCTTTAGAAATAATGATTTAGCTAAAGCTGAATTCTTAGTACCAGATATTGTATTTGATCATTTAAAGAAAAAAGATAGAACTTGTCAACTTATTGAAAGTAATGCCGTATGGAAAGGTGTTACTTATCTAGAAGATTTAGATGAAGTAAAGAATTATATTAAAGATTTAATAGAAAGGGGAGTCTACCCAGTAGACTTATATAAATAGTTATGATGACAGATATTGAAGCATTTAAATTAGATTTAAATAAATATTTAGAAGATTTAAAAGAATTAAAAGCATCTAATGATCCAGAACTTGATAAAAAAATTAAAGATTTAGGGGAACAATTTAGAAATAAAGTACGTAAATATTTACCTACTTGTTTAAATATAATTAATACTAATTTTGGTTGTAAATTTTCATTATATAAAGTTGGAAAAGATTACAATGCTGCTTTTAAAGTAGTAGAAACAAATGTAAGAAAATCTAAAGAAGAAGTAGAAAATGAACTTGCTGCTTTAAAAGCATCAAAGGATTTAACTACTTTATCACCACAAGTTGTATCTCAAATAGAATTAGCTTGTGATATATTAATTACATATGTAGATGATGGCGTAGAACCTAAAGCTAGTCAAAAATATTTAGATAGCGCTCCTGTAGTAGCATCTTCAATAATGACTAATGTAGCATCACCACAAGAAAGATTTGAACAACAAAATAAAATGGAACAAAATAATATTAATTTTAACCCATATGCTAACCAACCAATTAATTTAGGGGAAAATCAAGCAACTGGTATTAATACACCATCAATAGATACTAATGCTTTTAATAGTAGTGTTGCTTCAGTACCTAATCAAGCAGTACAACAACCAGTTAATCCAGTAAACAAACAAGTTAATGATGATTTTGTATCTACTGGAATTAAAACTGATAGTGAATATGCATATAGTGATGTAATAGATGCATCATCATTATCTATATTTGGTGTTGGAAATAATAATAACAATAATAATTAAAAAAGAATGTAATTAATAATTACATTCTTTTTATATTTGTCTATATAATCCTATTGCTTTACCAAGTATAGATACATTAGGAAGTATTATTGGTTCCATAGTACTATTTTCAGGTTGTAATCTTATATGATCAGTTTCTTTATAAAATGTTTTTAGTGTTACTTCATTTTCATCTGTCATAGCAACAACTATTTCACCATTACGAGCTGTATTTCTTTTTTCTACTATAACAATATCTCCGTCAAGTATTCCTGCTTCAATCATACTTTCTCCATTTACTACTAAAGTAAATACATCTTTATCTTTTGGTATCAAATATGATGGAAGTGAGAAGTATTCATCTGGATTTTCTATTGCTTCAATAGGAGATCCAGCAGTAATCTTACCTAGCAAGGGAACATCTACAACAGAATCATTATTTTGCTTAAATTCATTATCTACCATTAATTCAATAGTTCTATTTTTATTAGAACCTTTTTTAATATATCCTTTGTCTGCTAATCTATCTAAGTGTGCTTGTACAGTAGCTGGACTTGATACATCTAATTCTTTTGCTATTTCTCTTACTGTTGGTGGATATCCATGTGATACTATATACTCTTTTATAAAATTAAGAGTATCTTCTTGTCTTTTAGTTAACTTTTCCATATGACCTCCTTTACTACTTTAATAGTATCATATATATATTTTAATGTCAAACATTTGTTTGTTTAAAATAACTATATTGAGTGTTATAATTATTAAGAAAAGTAGGGTGGTATAGTGAACGATAAAATAGTTTCAAATATAAAAACATTAGCTTTAGATATGATAAATAATGCAGGTAGTGGACATCCTGGAATAGCACTTTCTTCAGCACCTATATTATATACATTATATTCTGAATATTTAAATATAAATCCTATAGATACTAATTGGTTTAATAGAGATAGATTTATAATGTCAGCTGGCCATGGCTCAGCTGTATTATACGCTACACTATTTATGTGTGGTATATCACTTTCTATAGAAGATTTACAAAATTATAGAAGAGCTGGTTCAAATACTCCAGGTCATCCTGAAGTATCTACACCTGGTGTTGAAGCAACAACAGGGGCATTAGGACAAGGAATTGCTACTGCTGTAGGATGTGCATTAGGAGAAAAAATATTACATGAAAGATATAAAATAAATGATAAAGAGAGTCTAATAGATTATAGAGTATATACTCTTGTTGGTGATGGTGATCTTATGGAAGGTATTTCATATGAAGCAGCATCTCTAGCAGGTACTCTAAACTTAGATAATTTAATAATATTATATGATTCTAATGATGTAACTCTTGACGGTAATACTTCTATGACATTTAAAGAAAATGTAAGAGGTAGATTTGAATCAATGGGATTTGCTACTTATTTAGTTAAAGATGGTACTAATTTATCAGAAATAAGTAAAGCTATATCAAAAGCTAAAACTGGTTCAAAACCAGCTTTCATTGAGATTAAAACTACTATTGGCTTAGGTATAACAGGTGAAGGTACTAATAAAGTACATGGTGGAGTATTACCACCATGTGAAATAAGTAATCTTAAAACTAAGTTAGGAATACCTAATATACCATTTTATTTTAATCAAGATTTAATAGATGAAACACGTAAAAAGATAGGTGCTAGAGTAGATAGTAAATATAAACAATCTACTATAGAATATAGAAATTATATTAATAATTGTGATGGAGATAAGACATTAGCACATTATACATTTAATAATGAGTTTAATTATAATTTACTAGATATAACTTTTAGTGATAATAATAAGGTAGAAGCTACTCGTGATTCTAATAAAGTATTTATGAATTATTTAGCTAAAAATATCAAAACATTTGTAGGAGGTTCAGCAGATTTATCTTCTACTACTAAAACTTATATAGATAATTTTAGTGATATTACATCTTCTGATTTTAGTGGTAATAATATATGGTTTGGGGTTAGAGAACATGCTATGGGAGCTATACTTAATGGTTTAGCACTTGTTAATTTAAAACCATATGGATCAACTTTTTTAAGTTTTGCTGATTATCTTAAACCAGCACTACGTATGTCAGCTTTAATGAAATTACCTGTAACATATATATTTACCCATGATTCCATTTTAATAGGTCAAGATGGACCAACTCATCAACCAATTGAACAACTTTCTATGCTACGTAGTATACCTCTAATGAAAGTATATAGACCAGGTGATATAAAAGAACTACAAGCTTGTTGGCAGTTAATACTTAATTCGAACCATAATCCTAGTAGTTTAATACTATCTAGAACTGAAGTAGAACAACATAAAAATACAAATACTAAGTATGCTTGTAATGGTGGTTATATTTATTATAAAGAAAAAGATGAATTAGAATATATTCTTGTTGCTACTGGAACTGAACTTTCGTATGCTAGAAATATAGGATATGAATTAATACAAAAAGGATATAATAATGTAAGAATAGTTAGTATGCCTTGTATTGAAGAATTTTTATCTAAACCAAAAGATTATAGAGATTTAGTTTTACCTAAAAATAAAAAGGTTATAGTAATTGAAGCAGGTTCTTCTTTTGGATGGCATAGAATATATAATGATAAAATATATTATATGACTGTTGATCATTTTGGTATTAGTGGTACTAAAGATGAAGTATTAAGACATTGTGCTTTTGATTATGAAACAATTAAAAATAAAATATTTAATATAATAAGTAATAATGAATAAAATTATTCATATAATATACTAAGTCTTGTATTTTTAGTCATAATTTAGTACAATATGATTTATGAAGGGACTGATAGTATGGCACTTTTAGTAGATTTATTACAAATATTATTAGGTGTAGTTATTGGAGCTGTAATAGGATTTTTCTTAGCTCGTAAATATATGAAAAAAATGATTAAACAAAACCCACCTATAAATGAACAAATGATTAAAGCAATGATGATGCAAATGGGTAGAAAACCAAATCAAAAACAAATTAATCAAATTATGAATCAAATGACTAAGTATATGGACTAGTCATTTTTTTTGGAGGTTAAATGTACTTATCCGATATTTTAAATATATTAAATATAGAAAGTAGTATAGATGATTTTAAAATAAATAGTATAAAAATAGATAGTAGAGAAGTATCTAATAATGATATATTTATAACAATTAATACTGGATATAAATATATTAAAGATGCTTTAGATAAAGGTTGTAACTTAGTAATAAGTGATCATGAATATGATGATAATAGAGTAATTAAAGTAGATAATACTATCTTAGTATTAGGTAGTATAGCTAAGTATATAAGAAGTTTATATAAAGGAGTAGTAATTGCTATTACAGGTAGTTGTGGTAAAACCACCTCTAAAGAGTTACTAACCTATATACTAAGTAGTAAATATAAAGTATTAAGTACTAAAGATAACTTAAATAATAATATAGGAGTACCTAGTACTTTACTTAATTTAGATAATAGTTACGATTATGTAGTATTAGAATTAGGTACAAATCATAAAGGAGAAATAAAATATTTATCTGATATAGTAAAACCTAATATATCTATTATTACTAATATAGGTTATTCTCATATAGGTAATTTTAATAGTACTTATGATATATTAAAAGAAAAATTAGATATTGGTGGATTATTATTTTTAAATGGTTCAGACCATTTATTAAATAAAGAGTCTGGCATAAAAGTATATAGTAATGACTATACATATGAGTGTAGTATACCTTTTTATAAAATGAATTATTATTTAGTATTTAAAGTATTAGAATATTTAGGATTTAATATTAATGAAGTATATGAAATTATAAAAGATTATAAAGTATATAATTCTAGAATGGATATATATGAGTTTAATAATATAACTTTAATAGATGATACATATAATGCATCTTTTGAATCAGTAGTAAGTGGATTAAAAAGTTTAAATAAATATAGTAGAAAGTTAGTAATACTTTCTGATATGTTAGAACTAGGTAATAAGTCTATAAAACTACATAGTAAGTTAAAAGAATACCTAGTAGATTGTGATTTAATTACTATAGGTAATTATACTAGTATATTAAATGGTTATAACCATTTTAATAATATAAAAGACTTAACTAACTATATAGTAACTATTAACTATAATAACTATGATGTAGTATATATTAAAGGTGCTCATAAGTATAAATTAAATACTATTGTAAATATAATAAAAAATATATTATAATTAGTAACTGAGGTGTAATTATGGTAGATAAATATTATTACCATGGAACTGATTTGGATAATTTAATTAGTATATTAGAATCAAAAGAAATAAAATGTAGAAGATTATTAAAAAATGATTTAGTTTATAAAACTAGAAAATATAAAGGTCCAGATTATAATGGATTAGATTATGTTAGTATATGTAAACCTAGTATTAATTCATTTGAAAGTTATTCAGCATTTAATATATTTGTAATTAATAATTTTTGTTTAATAATAGATGGAAATATAAACGCTATAAAAACTAGGTATTGTGAAAGTTTTATGATGATAAATAGGAATAATAGAAAAAATGGATTAAGATATAGTGATTTAAAAGATGAATGGCAAGTAAAAACAAGAATAACACTTGATAATATTGTTGGTATTGCTATTCCATTTAATAAGATAGACTATAATTATTACGATTTAAGAAAGATTAAACATTTACTACAACTGGCTAAGGATTATGACTTGCCAGTTATAGATAGCTCTAGTAGTTTATTTTCTAGTACATATGAAAGTAATACTTTAGTAGAACAAATGGTTAATAACCATTTTACTAGAAATGATAAAATAGATAAGTACTTAGATTATAAATATAAATCGAATTTAGAAAAAGCAAAAGAGAAAATACTATCAATTTTACAAAAATATTAAAATATTGTATTATATTACTCGTTATAAAAAGGGGAGTATAGTATGGTTGGAAAGTATTATTATCATGGAACTGATTTTAATGGCTTAAAAGGAATTTTTTCAAATTATGGTATTAAATGTAGAAGACTTATAGAGGAAGAAAATATATCTATTACTAGAACAACAGATGTAACATTTGGTGATGGATATAATGGTTATGAATATATAAGTTTATGTAGATTATGTGATGAATCATTTAAATGTGATAGTGCATATGATGTTTTTATACGTAATAACTTTTGTGTAATAGTATCAAATGATATATCTGCTATTAAAACTATTGATTCAACTAATCCAATAATAAAAACAAAATATGAAAAAGAAATATTAGATTTTTGTTTAAATAAAAATACAAGTAAATTTAGGTTTAGTGATATGAAAGATGAATGGCAGGTTAAAACAATGATTCCATTCGATAAAATAATAGGGATAGGAATACCTTTAAATCATTTTAAATATAATGCATTTGATGGTAATATTAAAGAAGTAAATTTATTACTTGAAATGGCATTTGTACTTGGACTTGATGTAGTAGATACTAGTGAATATAAATTTGCATATGCTTATGAAAAAGAAAAAGAAACAAAAAAAGAAGTAGTAAAAATTAGAAAGATCCAATATTAAAACTTGCATATAATGCAAGTTTTGTTTTATAATAAACGTTATATATGTATAAACACTTTACATTAAAAAGTAATAAAACAATAGAAATTAGTTTAAATATATAGTATAATTTACATGTTATGGAAGTGATTACGTGAAAATAAAATATGAATTAATAGATACTTGCGATAAAGCAAGATTAGGAATATTACATACTAATCATGGAAGTTTTCCAACTCCAATGTTTATGCCTGTTGGTACACAAGCAACTGTAAAAACTTTATCACCAGAAGAACTAAAAGAAGTAAATAGTGGTGTTATATTATCTAATACATATCATTTATGGTTAAGACCAGGAGAAGATATTGTAGATAAAGCTGGTGGTTTACATAAATTTATGAATTATGATGGACCTATACTTACTGATAGTGGTGGATTTCAAGTTTTTTCACTTGCTAAAAATAAAAAGAAAGATATAGTAGAAGAAGGAGTACATTTTAAAAGTCATTTAGATGGTAGAAAACTATTTTTAACTCCTGAGTTATCAATTGGTATACAAAATAAATTAGATAGTGATATAGCTATGTCATTTGATGAATGTATACCATATCCTGCTACTTACGAATATACTAAAGCTAGTACCGAAAGAACACTTAGATGGGCAAAAAGAGGAAAAGATGTACATAAAAATGAGAACCAATCTTTATTTGGTATAGTACAAGGTGGAGAATTTACTGATTTAAGAGAATATAGTGCAAAAGAAACTGTTAAAATGGATTTTGATGGTTATAGTATAGGTGGAACAAGTGTTGGTGAAGATAAAGACACTATGTATAAAATGGTAGAAGATGCTATTAGATATTTACCAGAAGATAAACCAAGATATTTAATGGGTGTAGGTGATCCTATTGATATTATTGAAGGTGTTATACGTGGTGTTGATATGTTTGACTGTGTACTTCCAACTAGACTAGCTAGACATGGAAATGCTTTTACTAGAAATGGTAAAATAAATATTAAAAATTTAAAATTTAAAGAGGATTTTACTCCTATAGAAGATACATGTGATTGTTATGCATGTCGTAATTATACAAAAGCTTACATAAGACATTTAATAACAGCAGATGAAACTTTTGGTGCTAGACTTCTTTCAATACATAATATTAGATTTCTAATTAAATTAACTGAAGAATTAAGAGAAGCAATAAAAAATAATACTTTATTAGAATATAGAGAAGAATTTCTTGTTAAATATTTAGGAGTAGATAATGAAAATAAATAGAGTTAACTATTATATTGAAACTAAAAATACAAGTAAGAAAATAGCACTCTTAACAGATTTACATTATTACAAATCTAAAGATATAAAAAAATTAAATAAGATATATGAAGTATTAAAAGTATCTCAATTTGACTATATATGTATATCAGGAGATTTTATAGATGTAGGAAATTTAAGAGATATAGATGTTTTTATTAATTGGTTAAAGAAGTTAGCTACACTAAAAAAAGTAATAATGAGTATTGGTGGACATGATATTGTTTATGATAAAAAGAAAAAAGAATATTTCTATAATGAAGAATTATATTCTAAAATAAAAAGTATAAATAATTTATACTTATTAGATAATGAAATATATGAAGAAGAAGATGTAAGATTTATTGGTTTAACACTTCCATTAGACTTTTATTATAAATATAAAGAAAATAATAATTATTTTATGAGATTTGTTAACAATACATTTGATGCATTTGATACAGATAAATATAATATATTATTATGTCATACACCAATACCTCTTACTACATTAAAAACATATGATGATGTAAAATTACTTAAAACAGTTAATTTAGTATTATCAGGTCATACTCATGCTGGAATAATGCCTAAATTCTTAAGAGGTATTATGAAAGGAAGGGGAATATTTTCCCCTTATAAAGGAAAAATGTTTCCTAAAAATAGTTATGGATTAATAGAAAGAAAAAATATTAATATAGTAATATCATCAGGTGTTACTAAGTCATCACATACAAATCCATTAGCATTTTTAGATCCTTTATTTGATAAAGAAATAACATTTGTAAACTTAAAGAGAAGATTTAAAGATTAAATCTTCTTTTTTTTATTCATACTACTACCTAAAATAGAAGTAAATAGAAGAATACTATAATAAATTAAACTTTTTGTAAAGAAACAATCATATATAATAACATTAATAAGTAATAGCAGTATTAAAATCATAGAACCAAAACATAAACCATCTAACCATCCTTTTTTATTTTTGAAATAAAATGCTCCAATAAATATACTAACAATTGGAATAATTAAATTAATAATAGTAATTCCTTTACCAGATAAAATATTTAAGTAACTAAGTAATGTAAAAAATAGAAGAAGAAATAAAAATAATGTAAAGCTAATTATAAAGCTTTTAAAAAATCTTTTAAAGTATTTCAAAATATCACCTAATTAATTATATTATTTATGTATATAATTTATGAATTATATGATATAATCTTATTAGAATAGGAGGTTAACATATATATGGAAGATAATAAAGATAATATGGAGTTAACCTCCAATATGTCTAGAGAAGAGATTGATATAGCTTTAAAGAAATTTAGAGAAATGGTTAAAGAGATGAAAGAAACTGGTAATAAACCAGTTAATGAAGAAAATTTAGTTGAAGTTGAAATTGAAGAACAGGAAGAAGTTTTAACTGAAACTGGTAATCAACCAGTTGATAGTATAGAAAGTATAGAAGAAGTAGAAACTGGTAATAAACCAGTAGAGGAACAAGAAGAAATTGAAGTAAAACCTAAGAATAAAGAAAAGAAAACAAAACGATTAACTTTAATACTTGTTTGCTTAATATTACTTGTTGTATTAAGCTTTATTTTTCTTGGTGGTTTAAAGAAAGTTAATAAAAAATTAGTTAAATATACAATTACATATGATACTAATGGTGGGTCTTATGTATATAAAGAAAAAGTTTCATATAATGAAAAAATAAAAGAACCCATTGAACCTACTAAAATTGGTTATGAATTTGATGGTTGGTATTTAGATGATAAGTTATATGATTTTAATAAACCTATTACTAAAGATATTAAGTTAGTAGCGCATTGGAAAAAGTATGAATCTAAACCAGTTAGTGGTGTTAGACTTGATCAAGATGATGCTACTATACAAATTAATACTGAATTATCTTTGATTGCTTATGTAGAACCTACAACTGCAGAAGATACAACTGTTATTTGGTCAAGTAGTAATGAGAAAGTTGCTACTGTGGATGAGCATGGCTTAGTTAAAGCTTTATCTGAAGGTAATACAGTAATAACAGTTCAAACTAAAGAAGGTGGCTATAAAGCCACTTGTAATATAAAAGTTGCTAAAAAAATAATAAATGTAACTAGTATAAAATTAAATAAAACTACTGGGTCAGTGTCTGTAGGAAAAACAACTGATTTAGAAGCAACAATACTACCTAGTAACGCAAATAATAAAGGTGTTATATGGGAAAGTAGTGATACAAGTATTGCTACTGTAATAGATGGTAAAGTAACAGGTGTATCTGAAGGAACTGCTACTATTACAGCAAAATCTAAAGATGGTAATTATGAAGCTAAAGCTATAATTGATGTTATTGATGTACCATTAACTGGCTTAAAAGTTATAGGTAGTAAGAGTGTAGGTATAGGTGAGAAAATAAAACTTGAAGCCAGTTATTCACCAGTGAATACTACTCATAGAAATGTAATATGGGTAAGTAGTGATAAAAATATACTTGATGTAGATAGTAAAGGTATTGTTACTGGTAAATCTAAAGGTAGAGCTACTGTAACATTGAAATCAGAGGATGGAAAATATAGTGATATTTATGAAATAGAAGTAACTAACAATAGACAAGTATATAATATTACATTAGATAAAAAGTCTTTAGCACTTTCTATTGGAGAAAGTTCTAGTTTGACTGCTACTATATATCCAGTGAATGCTATAGATAAAAAAATAATTTGGTCTAGTAGTGATGAGAACATTGTTAAAGTAGTGAATGGTAAAATTAAAGCTATTGGTGAGGGGTCTGCTATAATTAAAGCAGTAACTAATGATGGAGGATATCAAACTATATGTAATATTATAGTTTCTAAAAAAGAACCTGTATATACTGTAACCATTACTAAAGATGCTTTAAATACATTTACCGTTTTAAAAGATGGTGTTAGGTTTACTGATTATACAGCTATTTTATATAATAATATTCCTTTGAAAGAAGGTAATAATATTAATAGTATGGATATAGATGAATCAATAAAGAATATTAAGATTAAAATTGATTCTGAAACTATAGTAGATGCTAACGTTTTATATAATTAACATGGTTAAAACCATGTTTTTTTATAGTAAATAAATTGTCATATAATTGACTTATAATCATATGTTTGATAAAATTATTATGTATATGATAGATACGATAGAAGAGAATTTTTGGTATTATAGGAAAGGGATGTAGAATGGAAGAAAAAAAAGTTGCAAAGACAGCAAGTAAAACAACAGCAAAAACTGCTGCTAAAACAACAAAAACAACTTCAAAAACAACATCAAAAAAAGCTACTACTAGAACTTCTACAACTAGAAGAAAAAAAGCTGATATTGAAGATATAGAATCAATTGAAAGTATTGAAGATGAAGATGTTACAAAACAAATAAAAAGAAGAAGAAAATTAGATGAAAAAAGGTTTGATACAGGTCTTTCTTTAGGCGCTAAGATTGCTATTATAGTAGTTTTAGCTGTAATAATTATTTTATTGTTACTTAAAGGCTGTAAAAACAAAGGAGAATATACTGTTAAATTCAATTCTAATGGTGGAAATGAAATAAGTGAACAAGTTATTAAAGCTAATGATAAAGTTAAAGTTCCTGCAGACCCAACCAAAGAAGGATATAAATTTGTAGGTTGGTATGTTGATGGAAAAAGATTTGACTTTGATACAAAAATAAAAAAAGATTTAGTTATAGAAGCTAAATGGGAAAGTGAAGGAAATTCTGAAGTATCTGGAGTTACAATAGATCAAAAAGAATTAGCTATTTTACCTGGCGATACAGTTACTTTAGTAGCTACAGTTGAACCAGAAGATGCTAAAGATAAAGATGTTAAATGGGAAAGTAGTGATGAATCAATTGCTACAGTAGATGAAAATGGTAAAGTTACTGCAAAAGCTGTTGGTAGTGCTACTATTACAGTAACAACAAATGAAAAAGGATTTACAGCAACTTGTAGAGTTGTAGTATCTGATAATGTTGTTAAAGTAACTGGTATTGAAGTATCTCCAACTAGATTAAATATAGCTGTAGGTGATGCAGAAAGAGTTACTGCAACAGTAAGTCCTGCTAACGCAACTAATAAAGGTGTAACATGGACAAGTAGTGATAATAGTATTGCTACAGTAAGTTCTACTGGAGCTATACGTGGTGTTGGTGATGGAGAAGCAACTATAACAGCAACTACAAAAGATGGAGATAAAAAAGCTACTGTTACTGTTAAAGTAGATGAAGTAAAAGTTAAATCATTAACAGTTCAACCATTAACTGTTGGATTAAATAAAACTGCTCAATTAGTATATAAAATTGAACCATCAAATGCTGCTGTTAAAACAGTTGAATGGAAAAGTACTGATACAGATATAGCTACA
>Ga0247608_10004217_pt1 | contig 16246 bp, 12 predicted proteins | sample 176DNAGHGlowgp2_FD_193490 | JGI IMG/M metagenome (GOLD analysis project Ga0247608, IMG submission 193490) | Sheep rumen microbial communities from Palmerston North, Manawatu-Wanganui, New Zealand - 1766 DNA GHGlow gp2 | ecosystem: Host-associated > Mammals > Digestive system > Stomach > Rumen ... | reverse complement strand
CAACATTCTTGTTGGCTACCACCTCCTTGACAACACCACCGGAATTGTTGAGCAGTTGTACACGTAATAACAAGGTGTCGGCAATACCGCTGAGATTAAGTGTCAGCGTACTGTATTCATCAAGACTTTTTACCTTGATGCCCTGTTTGAAGGGATCTGACACCAAACCATAGATATCTTCAAATGCGGCAGAGTCGATCTCCAGGCTATATTCCGTATCTGGCCGCCATTCTGCCAATATCTCGTATTTACGGAGTTGGTACTCTACAGGACGGAAGGTAAAAGGCGCCTCATACCAGGCAGAATCAATCATCGAGTAAAGATGGACACCTGCTGTGTCGCAGCGCTGTAATGGCGTGGGCATCTCTATCTCTATCTTCTTATCCGGATCCATAGATGATGGCACCTGATAGTTCGGCTTTAAGGCCTGGGCAGGATAAATGGAATCATAGTCCTCATCACGCTTTTTCTTCTTTTCCTGCTCTTTCTGCCATTTCTCAAATTCTTTGGTCTTCTCCTTCAGGCGTTTCTCATAGGGAACCTTTGCCAAAGCCTCAATCGTATCAGTATGACTGATAAGATTGCCCAGCGTATCACTCATCATATACGAAATCTCCATACGAAGCGTATCCTGATTGATGAGGGTAGTATCGCGCAACCAATAATGAATGGTATCCTGCTTTTCGCCTGTCTCCACAACGAAAGCACTGTCTGATTTGAAGTTCAATCCCTTGATGACAGGCAGCTCTGGATGACCATAACTGAAAAACATACTGAATTTCTCCGCATCCTTGCGCTCGGTCTTCACCAGAAAGCGGTCCGTCTGTAACTGGGTAAAAGCCAGCAGCGTGATATCGTCAGGCAGGAAATGAGTATAGGGAATCTGCTTCAGCGCATCGATATGAAGCGAGTCGCGCCAGATAGTATCCGTCCTGGTATCAGGTTTGAAAGACGGCACAATCGTATCATGATTGAAGCCTATCATCTCTGCCTTCTGTGTGAAGCGGAAATCGCCATCGACATCCTTGAGGGCATAGGCACGATAGGTACCAGGCGCCACACCCTTGATCACAAAATGGCCACGACTGTCTGTCTGGGATACTCTTAGCATCGGCTTTGTCTTGAAGGCAGAATCTGCCAAATCATTATAGAGACCGACCTTGATACCTTTGACAGGCTCCAGATTGCTCGCGTCGAGCACATAGCCGGACACCTCGAGCGTGTCTATCTGATCACCCGTCGAGAAGCTATAGGTATAGTTACCTAACGGATTCCCCTCATTATTATCGCTGATGGCATCACTGAAATCGATGGTGTAAGTGGTGTTCTCTTTCAGAGAGTCCTGCAACTCCACTACGATTTTCTTACCAGAGGCATTGATCTCTGGCATCTCCAGTTGCGGAGGCGATACCGTCACCTTGCTCGTGGCATCCTCAAGCTTGATGAATTCATCGAAATAGATCGTTATCTTCTTCGCCTTCACATTAGTTGACTGGTCCACTGGATAGCTACCGATAACCACAGGTGGATCATCATCGTACCAACCACCATCGGGCTGTCCCATTCTGGCGCAACCCACCACGGCACATGCTATGCAGAAGATATAGAGCAGTTTCTTCATTGATTCAGTTTTAGGAGTTGCTCAATAGTTTCACGCGAATTACTCAGTCGCGGCACCTTATGTTGGCCGCCGAGCTTACCACGCAGTTTCAGCCAGTCGTTGAAGAGATTCGGACGCGCCTCTACAATTTCCAGATGCTGCAACGTAATATCCTTGTATCGCTTTGCCTCATAGTCGCTATTGATTTCCTGTAAACGACGATCAAGGAGTGTAGCAAACTGTTGCAGATCAGCTGGTCGCTTAGAGAACTCTATCAGCCATTGATGCCTGCACTTCGCATTCGCATCCATGAATACTGGTGCAGCCGTATATTCCAGCACCTCAGCGCCTGTCTGTTCACAAGCGTAGGCAAGGCCCTTTTCAGCATTATCGACGATCAGTTCCTCGCCAAAGGCATTGATAAAGTGCTTCGTACGCCCAGAGATGATGAACTTATAGGGATTGGTGGAAGTGAACTGAACGGTATCACCAATCTCATACCGCCAGAGTCCACATGAGGTTGAGATCACCATTGCATAGTTCTTGCCTTTCTCTACTCCCCACAGCGGCACAGGGTCTCCGCCGTCCATCGGGATAAACTCATAGAACACGCCATAGTCGAGCATCAGCAGCATCGACTTGTCGTCTGGATCATCCTGAATGCCAAAGAAGCCTTCGCTGGCATTGTAGGTCTCCATATAGTGCATATTGGGCGAGGTGATCAGTCGCTTATATTGTTCACGATAAGGTGTAAACGCCACACCACCATGGAAGAACACCTCGATGTTGGGCCATACCTCCTCAAGATGCTGCTTGCCTGTCATTTCCATCATGCAGGTCAGTACGGAAAGCATCCACGACGGTACGCCAGAGATGTTTGTCACATTCTTTGTCATAGCCTCCTGGGCGATGCGTTCACGCTTCACCTCAAAGTCAGAAAGCAATGCCGTCTGCTTCTTAGGCACACGTACCAAGTTTACCAACGGATTGATATTCTCAATAAGAATGGCCGAAAGGTCACCTACCAAAGAGTCTGGCAGGTTATAGTTCGGTGCGTGACTACCGCCAAGAATCAGGCCCTTGCCATCGAACATCCTCGACTTGGGATTGTTACGCAGATAAATGGCTACAGAGTCGCGTCCGCCAGCATAGTGAATCTTCTGCAGGCCTTCTGGACTGACAGGAATGAACTTAGACTTGTCATTAGTCGTACCCGATGACTTAGCATACCATTTCACGCGACCTGGCCATAGAATATTTGTCTCGCCCTGTCGCATACGGTCAATATCGCCTTTCAATTCCTCGTAAGTATTAATAGGTACCTGACCGATAAAATCATCATACCCTTTGATTGAGGCAAAGGCATGATTACGCCCATACTCCGTATCCCGTGCTGAATGTATCAAATGGTCGAGCACTGCACGCTGGAGTGCCTCTCCCCCATTCTGATGCTTTTCCAAAGCATGCTGACGGGGAACAAATACTTTTCCTATAATTTTAGTCAGACTCATTTCGATTGCGCAATTTGGGTACAAAATTACGTAAATCCATCGTAACAGATGAAAAAATTACGTTTCTTTAATATAATAAAGGTATAAGGGAATATATAATTTGGTGTTAAATTATTAAAAAGATGACGATTTCAGGCGGAATTTGTGTAATTTTGGATTCCAAATGAAACATAAAGCATATATAACACTTTTTATTATAGTTGCAACCGTTTCCTTATGGAGTTGCAAAAGAGAAGGCGGACTGCACTTTGCAGTTGACACGGAGGAAGCCAGGCTGGCAAAGGCCAGCACGACCGACAGCATCTCCTTGCAGAGTGTGCTCAGTCTTGATAGCATTGAAGGCTATGATACCCTGAAATCGTTATCAGCTGAAGCCTGGATCCTTGTCGATGACTCTACAGGCTTCATCATCAGTGAGAAATACGCCAATGAACCGAAACAAATTGCAAGTCTGACAAAGATTATGACTTGTCTGATAGCACTGGAGAAAGACCAGATGACTGATTCTGTATATATTACCGACGATGTCTTTATAGCCAAAGACTCCAGGGTGAAACTTGGCGACGGCTACGTGATGGAGAACCTTATCTATGAGATGATGATGCTAAGCGACAATGATGCCGCCTATGCCATAGCAAAGCATACTGGTGGCGACACTGTGACATTCTGTAACATGATGAATGAAAAGGCAGCCTATCTGGGTATGAAAAACACCCACTTTGCCAATCCCAACGGTATGCCAAACTTTCAGAACTACAGCACAGCCAAGGATATGATGACGCTGGCAAGATACTGCATGGCTGATTCCGCATTTGCTCAGATTGTCGGCACTGCCAACAAAGACATCTCACTCATTGACAAGCGCCATTTACCGTGCAAGAATACTAATGTGCTCCTGGAAAACTACAACGAGTGCATCGGTATCAAGACAGGATATACAAGATTAGCAGGCTACTGTCTGGCTTCAGCAGCCAAGCGAGATGACACAACACTGTTTCTTATCCTATTGAACAGCAAGAACCTGGCTTCGCGTTTTAAGGAATCAGCCTTACTTTTAGACTATGGTTTCAACGTCATGAAAGCCTACAGAGAGCGCCAACAATAACTATTCCTATCATTCTGCGAAAGCTGCCGCTTCGGCTTCGGCTATGATATCCTCACGGGATTTCTGTTGCGGCTTGGCCGAAATATCCGACAGATCAAACGTATCGTCAGAAGTCTCTTCCTTTGTTTCGGCAATAGCCTTGACCTCATGGTCCTGTGCAATTATAAAGTCTTGCTCCTGCTCAGTATTAGGAACAGCCATCGCCGGTTCTTCTTCCATTTTCGTACGCTCAGTCTTTGCAGCAAAAATGGCATCGACATACTGGGGTTCACGACGAAGACGTAAAAGCGTCTCCTTTGAGGCCTGTTGTTGCGCCTCTTTCTTTGAAAAGCCGGTTCCTGCCTCACCCTCAACGCCTTCAATCACTACCATAAAGCTAAAAATAGGGCTGCCATTATCATCCTTCTTCTGCTTCAGCATACGGTATTCCATACGCACACGGTTCTTCTGCGACCATTCCAGCAACTTAGACTTGAAGTTGACTTCCTTGAAGGCCACTTTGTCGAGGTTAATATACTTACCAAGCACGCGCTCTTCAAAGAACTTCAGGCAGGCATCATAACCCCTGTCGAGATAAATGGCACCCACAAGAGCTTCAAAGGCATTACCTTCCACATAACTATTATGAGAGGTGCTGTGCCCTGCGGATAAAAGCAGGTTGCCAAGCCCCATCTCGTTGGCTACTTTGCCAAGTGTCTCGCGTGATACAAGCTTCGCGCGCGTATTCGTCAAAAAGCCTTCACGCTTTCCCTCATAATGACGATAGACGATATATCCTACTGCTGCATCCAGGATAGCATCACCCAGGAACTCCAATCGTTCATTATTAAGCGGCTTTCCCTTCTCATTACGTTTGCGCACGCTTTTGTGCATCAGCGCCTGCTTGTAATACTTAATGTTATGCGGATAGAAACCCAGTATCTCGTAAAGAGAAGAAAAAAGCTCCTTCTCCTTGCGGAAAGGGAGCTTGATTCTATCAATAATATTGTTAAGCTTCATACTTGCTTACAGCGAATTTACTATCGTTCGAAAATGCAAAAGGATTTGCATTTTGCTCACTTATCCGTAAATTTCTTGAATACCACACACGCATTATGACCGCCAAAGCCAAAGGTGTTGCTGAGACCAGCACGAACCGTACGCTTCTGGGCCTTGTTAAATGTGAAATTCAGGTTATAGTCAATCTCGGGATCCTCATCCCCCTCTTCATGGTTGATGGTGGGAGGAACGATATCGTTTTTGACAGCCAGTATGGTAGCCATAGCCTCAACAGCTCCAGCTGCACCGAGCAAATGACCAGTCATCGATTTCGTAGAAGAAATATTCAGCTTATAAGCAGCTTCTCCGAACACGTCTTTGATGGCCTTTGCCTCAGAAATATCACCTACGTGGGTAGAGGTGCCATGAACGTTGATATAGTCGATATCCTCAGGCTTCAGACCTGCATCCTCCAAGGCATTCTCCATAACGAGCTTTGCTCCGAGGCCTTCCGGATGAGAAGCGGTGATATGGTAAGCATCAGCACTCATGCCTGCACCGACCATCTCAGCATATATCTTTGCGCCACGAGCCTTGGCATGCTCCAGTTCCTCAAGAATCAGACAGCCAGCTCCCTCACCCATGATGAATCCGTCGCGACTTGCACTGAAAGGACGGCTTGCCTTTTCTGGCTCATCGTTACGCGTTGAAAGCGCTTTCATGGCATTGAAACCGCCCACGCCCGTTTCACAGATTGCAGCCTCAGCACCACCGGCAACAATAGCATTTGCCTTGCCCAGACGAATCAGGTTGAAGGCATCTGCCAACGCATTTGAAGAAGATGCACAAGCAGAAGCTGTGATATAGTTAGGACCGTGAAAACCATACATGATAGAGATCTGTCCTGCAGCAATGTCGGCAATCATTTTGGGGATGAAGAAAGGATTGAACTTGGGTCCGTTCTCACGGTTGACGCCATAATAGGTCACCTCTTCCTCAAAAGTCTTAATACCGCCAATACCTACACCAAAGACAACACCTATCCGATTCTTGTCTTCGTTATCCAGGTCCATCTTGCTATCCTCAACAGCCTGCTTCGCTGCTACGATAGCCAGCTGGGTATAACGGTCCATCTTACGGGCTTCCTTGCGGTCAATATATTCGTTAATATCCAGATTTTTCACCTCGCATGCAAACTGAGTCTTGAATTTTGCGGGGTCAAAAAGTGTAATAGGTGCTGCGCCGCTTACTCCATTAACAAGATTCTTCCATGTCTCTTCTGGATTATTGCCAACTGGCGTCACTGCGCCAAGACCTGTTACAACAACTCTTTTTAATTCCATAAGCTTAAATTAAAGCATAAGGGTTGCTTCAAGCCTGAAACAACCCTTATGTCATATACATTAATTTATTTTGCGTTCTCCTCGATGTAAGCAATAGCGTCGCCTACAGTGCCAATCTTCTCAGCCTTGTCATCGGGAATAGAGATACCGAACTCTTTCTCAAACTCCATGATCAGCTCAACGGTATCCAGTGAATCTGCACCCAGATCATTTGTGAAGCTAGCCTCAGCCTTTACTTCTGCCTCATCTACACCGAGTTTATCAACGATAATTGCCTTTACTTTGCTTTCAATTTCTGACATAATTGTAAATCTTTAAATGTTAATAATGATGCTATCTTGAAATTTTTCCAGCATTTTGCTGAAATCGGGTGCAAAGTAACACAATTTCTTTCACTTACGCAAACTTTTTTTAGAAAAACTTATCTCTTTTTGCACAAACAGGTGCCAACTGTGCAAAAAAGCACCGTTTTTGTGTGCGTTACCAGTGCTAAATTTGCAAAAATAGATGAAAATATGCGTAATTAGTTGGCTATTTGAAAAAGTTTCAGTAGCTTTGCCGAATAAAACAATAAGTATGTCGTTTACAGAACAAGCAAATCAGATTTTCAAGCGAGTTATCGAAGACTATCATATCACCGATGATATAGATACTCCGATTCATAACCCTTATGTCAAAGACAGCATCGAGCACAGTCTTTACCTGAAGTGTTGGATAGACACTGTCCAATGGCACTATGAGGACATTATCCGAGATCCCCATATTGATCCCGTCGAGGCTCTTTCGTTAAAGCGCCGAATCGACAGAAGCAATCAAGAGCGTACAGACCTTGTAGAAGAGATTGACTCTTACTTTCGTACGCAATATAATAATGTAAGGCCTTTGCCAGATGCCAGGCTCAATACCGAAAGTCCGGCATGGGCTGTCGATCGTCTGAGTATCCTCGCACTTAAGATTTATCACATGGAGGAGCAGGTCAACCGCAAAGATGTCGAGATTGCTCATATTCAGAAATGCCAGGCTAAACTTAGCGTGTTACTGGAGCAGCAAAAAGACCTTTCGCTCGCCATAGACCAACTATTGGAAGATATCGCTGCCGGACGCAAATACATGAAGGTCTATCGTCAGATGAAGATGTACAACGACCCAGATACAAACCCGATACTCTATAAGAAGTGAAGAAGGAGCATATACTCGTCATCAGGTTCTCTGCATTAGGCGATGTTGCCATGGCCGTCCCCGTAATATGGGCATTAGCCAAGCAATATCCCGATATCCGTATCACAGTGTTGAGCAAGGAATTTGCCCGCACACTCTTTGATGACCTTGCCCCCAACGTAAATTTCATGGCGGCAGACCTGAAAGAAGAATATCATGGCGTAAGAGGGTTAAACGCACTCTATCGGCGACTTGTAGCCAAACAGTTCACCAAGGTAGCCGATCTCCACAACGTGTTACGCTCTGACTATCTCAGGATGCGCTTCAATCTAGGGAGATATCGCGTAGAACACATTGACAAACATCGCAAACAACGCCGAAAGCTGACATCTTATAAAAATAAGATCAAGGAACAACTGCCAAGCTCGTTTGAAAACTATGCCGAGGTATTCGCCCGTCTGGGCTATCCTGTAGATATCAGTCAGTTCCACTCTATTTTTCCAGAAGAAGGCGGCAATCTAAACATGCTCCCATCTGTTTTTGGTCCGAAGAAGAACTTTGAACAATGGATAGGCATAGCCCCATTTGCCGCCCATCAGGGGAAAATATACCCACCAGAGCAAATGGAGAAGATTATCTCCCAACTGTTACAGACATATCCCAAAGCCCGTATCTTCCTTTTCGGCAAAGGCGAGGAAGAAGACAAATACTTCAAGCCTTGGTGTGAGCAGTGGCACCAATGCGTGAATGTGGGCGATCACTGTGAGAACATGTATCAGGAGCTTATCTTGATGAGTCATCTTGACGTTATGCTGTCCATGGATTCTGCCAATATGCATCTGGCTTCCTTGACTGCCATTCCTGTCGTCAGTATCTGGGGAGCCACTCATCCCATGGCCGGATTCCTTGGCTATAAACAAGACCCAGATAACATCATCCAACTGGATATGGACTGTCGACCATGCAGTATTTTTGGCAACAAACCCTGCAAGCGCGGCGACTATGCATGCCTTTATAACATTCCGCCAGAGCGGATTGTTGAAAGAATAAAAACAATCATTAATAACTAAACATTTAAGTCATTATGAAGTACATTTGTGAAGTTTGCGGTTACGTCTATGACCCCGCAGTAGGAGATCCCGACAGTGGTATCGAACCAGGAACAGCCTTTGAGGATATCCCCGATGACTGGGTATGCCCTGTCTGCGGAGTCGGCAAAGACGAGTTCAAGCCAGAAGATTAAGTTAAGTTTTAGGGTGGCCTCTCACAACAGAGTGCCACCCTAATCACTGAGTGACAAGACAGTGACAAGACAGTGATAAGACAACGACAACAGTCATCCGACTTTCAAAATCTGCAAAATTAATTTTAAAAACTGCAAAAAGGCCATTTTGCGACCTAAAATATTAAATTAAATTGTTATCTTTGTGCAATAATTATGAATTATGGCACAAGATACAATTCTAACATGGTGTAAAGCGCCGCTTTATTACAGTTTATCTTTCAAAAACTCGATTACAGCCCCTGCAGAAAACCTGGAGGAGCTGGTGCTAAATCAGGGTGTTGGCGTGGAGGTTGAGGAATACGAGAATCTCTACACCCTGACCCTGAAATAGGTTAAGGTTAACAAGAAGCTGTATCAGCCCTTAGAGATTGAGGCTGAGTTGTTCTTTATGCAGCAAATCGTCGACCCGACAGGGAAGCAGTCGACCAAGGCTCCATCATTCTTTGCTGTGACGAGCCTGCTGCTGCAAAGGCAAGTAGAGCTGAAGATTTTCAACAACGATGCCCAAAACAACAATCAGGGAAAACCTTTTACGATAGCCAAGAACTGCTTATGAGATACATTACTTTATCATTCTTATTCTCCATCTTGCTCCTGTGTTCTTGTCGTCAGGGTAAGGGGGGCAAGGCGCAGGTTTCGGACGTGACGGCAGAAATGGCGCTCGAGGGAGTCAGCAAGTATTGCCACGACGAATATGACTGGAGTGTGGCGGAAGAGAATCCTGAGATGATGTCTGTCACAATGGGAGACGAGACAGAAACGGAATACAAGGTGGTCTTCCGCAGCTACACGGGTGCCCTCGTCTATTTCTACGTCGATAAGGCCAGTGGCCAGACGCGCATGGTCGAGTATGTGGCTGCGCTCAATCGGGAAGAGGATGCCGGAAGCATCGATATCCATGACTATTTGGGGAACAAGTGATTACTACAAGAAAGTGGTTAAGTAAGATTATCTATATAGAAAAACAAAAAGTCCATAACCAGTCTCAGTTTTCTTTCGTACCTTTGCACTCGGATTAATAGATTCCCTAAAGCAATGACAAAGAAACGACTGATAGGACTGGTAATGTTTGTGCTGCCCTTGATGGCCAGTGCACAGCAGGTGTTGGATTTAAGTGGAGCCTGGCAGGTCTCCATTGGTGACGAACCGCAAACAATCATTTTGCCTAATACGCTCGACGGTGCAGGCATCGGTGAGAGGAATACCCTTGAGCCGATGTTGCAGAAACCCCAGCTGTCGAGGCTTACCCGCAAGCATTCGTTTATCGGCGAGGCTGTCTATCAGCGGGAGATAACAGTGCCCAAGGACATGGCGGGCAAGCCGCTGGAGCTCTCGCTGGAGCGCGTGATGTGGCGCAGCCGGGTGGCTGTCGATGGCCGTGACCTCGGACAGACACAGGAGAGTCTGGTCTCGCCACACTTATTTAATATAGAAGACGGACTGACGGAGGGTCGCCATACGTTGAAACTGACCATCGACAATCGCAAGTTGCATGATATCTCTGTTGACAACCTTGCCCACAGCTATACCAATGATACGCAGATCATGTGGAACGGTGTATTGGGGAACATGGAACTGCGCATGAGGCCAGCCATCGCGGATATGCAGGTGTATCCTGACATCGACAAGCAGCGGATATGCGTGAAGGTAGATGCCGATAAGCCTGTATTTACGCTTGACGGCAGGGAAGTGAAACCTGAGAAGGGGGCTGACGGGCTGTACGTGCTTCCCATACGGGACATGAAGTTGTGGAGTGAGTTTATGCCACATCTCTATACGCTGAATATAGGGGAGAGAGGGCAGCAGAGAACTGTGACTTTCGGTATGCGGAAATTCTCTGCGGAGGGTAATCGGCTGCTTATCAACGGACGGCCTACCTTTCTGCGGGGTACGCTGGAGTGCTGCGTCTTTCCATTGACTGGCACTCCGCCTACGGACGAACGGGGCTGGATGAAAGTCTTTACGACAGCTCGCGAATATGGGCTGAACCATCTGCGCTTCCACTCCTGGTGCCCGCCAGAGGCAGCCTTCCGGGTGGCCGACAAGATGGGCTTCTACTGCCAGGTGGAACTGCCTAACTGGAGCCTGACGGTGAATTCGGACTCGGCTACGGCCCGTTTCCTCTATCAGGAGGCTGACAATATCCTGCGTCATTACGGCAATCACCCTTCACTCTGCATCGTGAGCTGCGGCAACGAACTACAGCCAGACTTCGGGTTCCTGAACGGGCTGACAAGGCACATGAAGGAACAGGACCCACGACATCTCTATACCACTTCGACCTTTACCTTTGAGAAGGGGCACGGCAAGCATCAGGAGCCAGAGAATCAGCTCTTCATCACGCAGTGGACAGACCACGGATGGGTGAGAGGACAAGGGGTATTCGACGAACGGGTGCCCGACTTCAAGAGCGACTATCGCGAGGCTGCACGGGACATCACCGTGCCGCTGGTGTCGCATGAGATTGGTCAGTATAGTGTCTATCCCAACATCAGGGAGATTGATAAATACACGGGGGTGCTGGATCCCCTGAACTTCAAGGCTATTCGCAACGATCTGACACAGAAAGGTCTGCTCCATAAGGCTGATGACTATCTGAAGGCATCGGGGCGGCTGGCGGCTATACTCTACAAGGAAGAGATAGAACGGGCGATGAAGACGCCGCAGCAGAGCGGATTCCAGCTGCTGGACCTGCACGACTTCCCCGGACAGGGAACGGCGCTGGTGGGCCTGCTCGATGCTTTCTGGGATTCGAAGGGCCTCATTGAACCGCAACGCTTCCGTGAGTTCTGTGCGCCCGTGGTGCCTCTGGCGCGGTTTGACAAGGCCGTCTGGCGGGCGAATGAGACTTTCAAGGCTCATATTGACATCGCCAACTATGGCGCAGAGACGTACGGGGCTGACCAGCTCAGATGGGCATTGACCGACGGTGACGGGCAGGTGTATGCAGAAGGCACTGGAGACGAGGTAAACGTAGTGCTGGACAGGACAGAACGGGCCAGACGGATGGAGCTGGTGGCCTCTATCGCTGACAGCCCATGGCGCAACCGCTGGAGCATCTGGGTTTATCCGGAAGTGATGATGCCGACTGCTAAGGATCTTGTGGTGACGCCAAGTCTGGACGAGGCACTGAAGGCCCTGAAGAAAGGCAAGACCGTGCTTCTGTCACCCAAGACAGCTAACGTAAAGGGACTAGAGGGGAAGTTCCTGCCCGTATTCTGGAGTCCGGTTCACTTCCCGAAGCAAGCTGGTACGATGGGGCTGCTCTGCAACCCGAAGCATCCTGCACTGGCCGACTTCCCTACAGAGATGAACAGCGACTGGCAGTGGTGGAACCTCGTGAAGCGTAGCCGCGTGATGGTGATTGACTCGATTCCCGCTGTGACGCCCATTGTGGAGAGTGTGGATAATTTCGTGAACAACCGTCGGCTGGCCCAGATCTTCGAGGCCAAGGTCGGCAAGGGCCGTCTGATCATGAGCAGCATCGACCTGCTCACGGACGGGGAGCTGCCGGAAATCAGGCAGATGCGCTACAGCCTGACGAACTATATGCTGGGCAAGGACTTCCAGCCGGCTGCTACGCTGACGGAAGCTGACCTGCGAAGCCTCTGGCTGGAAAAGGCCGTCGAGCAGAAGACTGGCGCCACCTCTATCTACGACTGACTTATGACTTGACCTGCTTCTGATAGTCGCTTGGGTTGACGTGGAACTCGTCTTTGAAACACTTGCGAAAATAGCTTTGCGAACTCATGCCGACCATATAGCCAACTTCGCTGATGGTGTATCTGCCCGTCAGCAGAAGTTGCTCGGCATAGTGCATCTTGTATTTCCTGACATATTCGACGGTAGAGATGCCCGTAAGCGACTTCATCTTCCGATAGAGCGTGCTCTGACTGATGTTGACAGCTTCGGCGATGTAGCTGATATCGGTTTTATCGCTTGAGATACGGTCTTCGATCAGCTTGTTGATCTTGCTCAGGAACTGCTGGTCGAGTTCGTTGAGTGAAGCCTGCATCGTCTGGCGTTTCTGCTCCATGTCCCGCCTGCTGTCTTGTTCCTGTTCTGGGTGAGTGGCATTTGACATCCTTTCCCATTGTTCCTTTAGGATGCGAAGGTGTATGTAGTTCTGATAACCGTGATAGACGTAATAGCCTATTGCAGCCAGGCAGAGCAGGTAGAAAAGTATGGCCCACCACGACTGCCAGAAGGGAGGGGCAATAGCGATATTGATTTCAATGGGACTGTCGCTCCACTTATGGTTACGGATATGGCTTCTGACGAGCACGCGATAACGGCCTGGCTTCAGATTGCGGAAGGTCATCTCGCTGCCTTCCAGCGTGGTCCAGTCGCCTGTTACCCCTTCCATCCGGTAGGCATATTCCGTCTCGTTGTATAATGCATAGTTCTCGATGTTGAAGCTGATCGTGAAGGTGTTCTCGTCATAGTTTAGTGAGAATGAATGGTCTGCCTGGGGGAAGACAATGCTGTCGCCGCTGGCCGTATATAGTTTCATGCCTACGATGCTGAAGAGGGGGGCCTTCTGTTCTGAAAGGACTTCTTCTGGTATAAAGATACTTAGTCCGGCTGTTGAGCCGAAAAGCAGTTCGCGGCTATTGCCGTGGGCAGTACAGGCGTTGCTGAAATTTGCCAGCGGGACGTGGTCGTTGGTGGTAAAGTTGCAAAAGGCGGTCTCCCCGTCCTTCAGGCAGCTGATGCCCTTATTGGTGCTTACCCAGATATTTCCATTACTATCTTTGTTGACGGCGCGAATGTGGATATTGTCAAGTCCGCTTCCCCAGCCATATACAGTCATTTTGTCGTTTTGGTCGAACTTGACCAGCCCCTCTGCCGTTGCCGCCCATACTTGTCCATGCTGGTCGAGCATCAATTGGTTGACTGTGTTCGACGGGAAGTTGCTTTTGGTATCAAGTATTGCTGTGATCTCCATCTTTGGGGAGCAGATGAAGATGCCTTCACCAAACGTGCCAATCCAGCGGCGGCCCTTGCGGTCGATGACCATTGATCGCGTGAGGTTCTGCCCCAGCTGATAGTGGGCTTTGACGGTGTGGGTATTGATGTCGGCCTGGTATATGCCGTTGCTTGTGCATATCCACATGTTGCCATTGTTGTCTTCATAGAAGAAACGGATATCCTCTTTGCGGTCGGTGAAGAGCCTGGTCAGGCGGTTGTCTGCGGCATGCTTGATATAGGCATTGTCATTGAAGCATCCGAACCATAGATCGCCGCGACTGTCGCAGATGGCTGCCTGTACTGACTGTGACGACAGTTCGGGGATGCTGACTGGCAATCGCCTGCCGTTTTCAAACAAATTGACGCCATCGCCGTCGGTGCCTATCCATAACCTGTCTTGCTGATCTTGGCAGACTGCCAAGACGGTTTTCATGGTAAGACTGCAGAGGGGGTCTGACGGTTGGTAGCCGATTTGGGTGAACATGGGCAGATGGTATGTAAGGAAGTTGATGCCACTGCCATAGACCCCAATCCACACATTCTGGAAACGGTCTTCGAAAAGGCATCTGACGCTGTTGCCCGTCAGGTTCCTCTCATTGTTGCCTTCTGTAATGTATGTGTATTGCGGCATTCCGTTCTTTCTCGTGATGACGGCGATACCGCCTTGTTCGGTGGCTGCCCAGATCTGACCGTTGCTCATCTCCTTGATATCGAAGATACGCCGGCTTAGCCTGCCTTCATCCAGGAAGTGGTCGAATTGTTGTGTCTGGGGATTGAAGAGGTCCAGTCCTTTGTCTGTGCCGACCCAGATATTTCCACTGTTGTCTCGGCAGAGGCTATGTACGTGATTGCCTATTATGGCATGAGGGTCGTTGTCGTGGTGTAGGAAGTTTCGTGCCGTCCGCCTGGCTATATCGATGATAGTCAGCCCTTGTCCTACGTGTCCCACGTACAGATGTCCCTCTCCGTCGTCAAGGGCGCACCAGGTCTGATTGCTTGGCATGCCCTTCACGGTCTTCATGTTGAAATGCTCAAAGCAGTCTTTCTGCTTGTTCAGCAAGTCGATGCCTTCCCAATAGGTGCAAACCCAGATGTTCTTATCCTTGGCCGTGCAGATGAATGTGATATCGTTTGTGCAAAGCGACTGCGGGGCGTTGGGATCATGACTGTAGTAGCGTGTCGTTCGTTGGTGGTAGTTGTAGGCATTGAGCCCGTTGCGCTGCGTGCCGATCCACATTACCGGGTCTTCCGGATCATCAAGGAGCACATTCAGTTCGTTGCCGGAGATGGAATTTGACATACCTCTTTTATAAAAGGCATAGAATCTTTGTCCGTGGAATTTGTTCAGTCCCTCTTCTGTGGCTGCCCAGATACATCCGTCCTTGTCTTGAGTGATGCTTGTGACATAGTTGCTTGACAGACCGCTGCTGATGTCGAGCTGACTGACTGTAAATTGTGCCAGGAGCAGAATGGGTACAAATAGTAATATGGTTAGTAATATACGTCGTTTCATTTTCTATGAGTAGTCGTTTTCGGTGCAAAGATAATAAAAATATTCGAGATGTACACAGATTGCCGAAAATAATCCGTAAATCAGCAAAAGAAAGGCTACAAATCCTTCATTGACCGATTTTTGCTATCTTTTGCATGATTTGAGACCCTCTTGATTTGATACTATTTATTATCTTTGCCACGAATTTGCCAATAAACGACACTTCTTACTAATTAATATATTAACTAATTTAAAACGTATGTTTAAAATGACTAACTTTCTAAAGCGTAGTTGGTTGCATGCTTTGGCTCTGCCTGTATTGTTGGGTGGGATCTTATCATGTAGTGACGACGACAAGAATTATCCTGCTGTGGATAATCAGGCTCCAATCATCACGCTGGCCAGCGACAAGGTTCAGACTGAGGCTGGCCGTGCATTTACGATTGAAGCTAACATCAAGGATGCCGACGGCATCAAGAGTATTAATCTGAAGAATGAGAGCATGTATCTCGACAAGACCATCAATCTGCTTGAGATCAAGAGCGAGCTTCTGAAGGAGTACGATCTGAAGTACACCTATCTCCGTGACTACACGAAAGACTGGAACGACGCCAGCAGCTTCCCCGTGCTCATCACGGTAGAGGACGTGGTTGGCAACAAGCAGACCGCTACGGTCACAGTGACTGCCGACGGTGACTTTACGAATCCGACATTTATAGTAGCTCCTTCAAGCGAAGTAACCGTTCTTGTAGGTCCGCGTCCGAAGTTCAAGCTCAACTGCTCTGTGGCCGACAACAAGGTAC